>CDZG01024076.1_pt1 | contig 89676 bp, 84 predicted proteins | sample 557741 | NCBI WGS metagenome assembly CDZG01 (sample SAMEA3182086, study PRJEB8094) | gut metagenome | biome: human; feature: gut; material: Stool; isolation source: human stools | place: Canada | collected 2013-01-21
CAATTCAAAAGTTTACACCGACATGCTCGGGTTAAGGTACTTTTGAATTGTTCAGCAGGCATGAAATAAGCATAAAGCATTACACCCCCGCCGCTGTCAAACCGAACGACAGCAGCGGGGGTGCTTTTATTATCCGTTTATATTTTCATGCGTTAAGATTATTAATCCTCTTCCAAGAGCTTTGAAGGCGGTACATTTAATACCTTTGAAATCTTAAACAGCGTTTCCAAAGAAATACCGCAAACCGTACCCGTTCCCTCTACTTGCCCGATAAAGCTTACGCTTTTTCCTATAAGCTCTGCCAAATACTCCTGTGTATAACCCGCTTTTCTTCTGTAATATGCAATTTTCAAACCGAGCGTTATATATTTATCGGGAAAGTCTGTTTTCATTTTAATTCCTCTTTTCCTTTGCACATATATATTTTACCGAAAAAGAAAAAGAATTATTATCACATACAACTGCAGGTTTATTTACTTTAAGTCAATAATAATGTATAATGATTGAATAATAATAGTTTTAAGGTGAAGCGTATGGCAAAAGAAAATACCTGCTGTTTTATAGGTCACAGAGAAACAAAGGATACGAAAGATTTAAGATTAAGGTTAAGCAGCGCCGTTGAAAACCTGATTAAGGCAGAAAATGTCGATACCTTTCTTTTCGGCAGCAAAAGCCGATTTAACGACATATGCTATGAGATTGTCACAAAAATCAAAGAAAAATTTCCTCACATAAAGCGTGTCTATGTGCGGGCGGAATACCCCTACACAGACAACAGCTATAAGGAATATCTTTCAGAAAGATACGAATACACTTACTATCCCGAAAATCTGTTAAATTCAGGAAAATCGGTGTATATAGAGCGTAACTGCGAAATGATAGATAAAAGTGAATTCTGTATTATTTATTTTGATAAAGCCGCCGCCCCGAAATCACGCAAAAGCGGCACTGAAATTGCTTATAATTATGCTGTAAAAACCAATAAACGCATTATAAATCCGGGCAGAGAATAAAAATCCGCTGTCTGTAACAATCCCTCAGCCGCTCCGCATGAGCCGCCGACTGCGGCGGTCTCCTCTGTCACTTCGTGACATCTCCTCACACTGTGAGGAGTCACCCTAAACACCGGGAGCCGATGGTTTGTGCAGAAACTTTTATTTCTTAATATGGGTGAGTAATCCTTCTACAAAAGCTTAAAAATAAGATTTGCCGCAATACACAAAAGCACACCTGCGGCAGTGGGCAGCAGGAACGCTAGCACCGTCCATTTAAGGCTGCCGGTCTCCTTTTTTATCGTAAGCAGGGTCGTTGAGCATGGCCAATGCATAAGTGTGAAAATTATAAAGCAGACCGCCGTGCGAACGCTCCAGCCGTTTGATAAGAAAAGAGCAAGGGTTTCCGATAAATTGCCCGCGCCGCCGATCGTACCGCTCGCGGCATAGGTCATGATTATTATGGGTATCACCGTTTCGTTGGCGGGAAAGCCCAGGATAAAGGCAAGCAGTATCACCCCGTCAAGCCCCATTATTTTGCCTATGGGGTCAAGCAACGCTGCGCAGACGCTTAAAACATTCGCTCCGTTTATGCTTATATTCGCCGCAAGCCAAATTATAAGTCCCGCAGGTGCGGCAACGGCGACGGCACGCCCCAAAACAAAGAGGGTGCGGTCAAAAACCGAGCGGACTATTACCCTGCCTATCTGCGGTCTTCTGTAGGGCGGCAGCTCCAGAGTATACGAGGACGGAAGCCCCTTTAAAACGGTTTTTGAAAGTATTTTTGTCAAAGCCATGGAAACGCCTATGCTTAAAATTATAAATGAAGTTAAAAAAATTGCCGCAAGAAAAGAAGACCCTCCGCCCGATACGCCTATAAAAAACATTGTTATAACCGATATAAGCATGGGAAATCTGCCGTTGCAGGGAACGAAATTATTTGTAAGCATCGCAAGCAGCCGTTCCCTCGGTGAATCTATTATCCTGCAGCCCACAACCCCCGCCGCATTGCAGCCGAAGCCCATGCAAACGGTAAGCGCCTGCTTTCCGCATGAGCCGCAGCGCTTAAAGGGCTTATCCGAATTATAGGCTATGCGCGGCAGATAGCCCGAATCCTCAAGCAGAGTGAAAAAAGGAAAAAATATCGCCATAGGCGGCAGCATTACCGAAACCACGGTTGCTGTAACCCGCCATATTCCGAAAACAACGGCGTTTTTCACGGCATTCGGTATACCTATGGAGGTAAGTCCATACAACAGCTTACCCTCCAAATAGGAAAAAAACGAAGACAAAAGCTCGGACGGATAGTTGGCGCCTACAATAGTCAGCCAAAAAATAACGGCAAGCAGCGCCGCCGTTACGGGAAGCGCCGTGAATTTTCCGGTAAATATTTTATCAAGTCTTCTGTCGCGCAGGCTGTATTTTTCCTTTTTGTATTTAACCGTCGCCGCCGCAATCTCCTCTGCCGCAGACATCAGCGTCGAAACCGTAATATCCTTAAGCTCATTATGCGTTATGCCGTTTTCGCAAAGTATGCCCTCCGCGTTTTTTACAGCTGAGAAAAGCGCGGGGCTTTTTAAAAAATCCTCACCGAAATAAGCGTTTATCTCCTTTATGAGCGATGGGTCGCGGTCAAGCAGCCTTAAAGAAAGCCAACGGCTGTCAAGTCTGCCGCATGACAGTCTTTCGGCTTCGGGCATGATTGCGGCAATCGCCTTTTCCACAGGCTCGGGGTAACGCACCCGAAAGCCGCGTGTGCCCGCCGCCGCAATGCCGTCGAGTGCGTTCGTCAGATCCGAAAGAGTTTTTTTATTGCGTGCCGCCGTGCCCACTACAGGAACGCCGAGCAATTCCGACAGCCCTTTCAAATCGATTTCAATGCCGCGTTTTTTTGCCTCGTCCATTAAATTCACGCAGACTGTAACGCTTTTTGAAATCTCGATAGTTTGCAAAACAAGGTTTAAGTTTCTTTCAAGGCTTGTGGCGTCGCACACCACGACCACCGCGTCCGGCTCGCCGAAGCAGATGAAATTCCGTGCGACCTCCTCCTCTGCCGAATGTGCCATAAGCGAATATGTTCCGGGAATATCCACCAAAACATAGCCCCGCTTCCTTGTTCGGCAAAAGCCCTGCGCGCTCCTTACGGTTTTCCCCGGCCAGTTGCCGGTATGCTGATTAAGCCCCGTAAGCGCATTGAAAACAGTGCTTTTACCGACATTCGGGTTGCCCGCAAGGGCTATTATTTTGTCCGTTTCGGACTGTTTTTTTATTTCAAGGCCCGAATCGACCGCGCCGACCCCGACCGAGCTTTTGGTAAGACCCATAGTATATGTCCCCCTGTGTGTAATAACTCTTCTATATAATATTCAGTTAAGGGGCAATGGGTTAAAAGCGAAAGCTCGTATTTGACAAATCGGGGCTGCCATTCTATAATAGGCTTAAAGCTTGTTTAATTTGAGGTTGACAATGAAATTTAATAAAATCATACCGTCCATTTTGTGCGCGGCAATTATATGCACATCCTTTACCGCCTGCTCGCCCGGTAAAAAGCCTAAAATCAGAAGCGCCGAATTCAGCCTGACTGCCGAAGCGGAAACCGCAAATGTCGAGCTTAACGGCGATTATGCGAAGATTGATTTCATAAATCCCGGGCTTGATACCGCCGATATTTCCGTGTCGGTTTTTTCACTGGCAGAGCAAAAGGAGACCGCAAGAGTAGCGCTCGGAAACGGCACATGGAGCACCGGCAGCCTTGAAAACGGTTTTTTTGCGGTGGATGAACGGAATAAATCCGTCCGCTTTTTCGGGTTTGACGGTGAAGAGACATTCCGTACCGAAATACCGACCGATGCCAAGTTTTTTGCCGCTTCATATGTAAGCTCCGACGGCAAATATTTAATGTATGCCGACCCCGAGACCCGTGAAATACGCCTTTATGAGTTTTCGGGCGGCAAAACCTACGTTACCGGGAAATTCATAGAAAAGGTCGAAGCGGCTGGCTATGAAAACGGCTCGTTTTACATCCGCTCCGGCAGCGGCTGTATGCTTTCGGTCGGCGTTAAAAAGAAGCTGCTGATAACCGCATTCGATTCTTCCGACCTTTCGCTTGTCACAAAGGACGGCGGTATCGGCTTCGCTTCGGGCGCACAGCTTTTTTATGTTAATGGCAGGCATACCGAAAAAACCGAAAAGCTTACGCGACTCAGCAAGAATGAAACACCTATTAATGTTATACCCCTCGGAGTTGTAACAAAGCTTTCGGGTGAAAGCACCGATATTCTGCGAATTTACGAAAAAAATACAAACACCCTTCGCGAAATTACCGCAAAGGGCTGCTTTACCGACTGCTCGGCAGATGAACACAACCGTATTTTAACCGTATGCCGTGAAGCTGAAGTCTTTTCCTTCGGGCTTTACGATATTACGGGTATTGACAAACAAACCGTCAAAACTGCGGCAGGCTCTGAATCGGATTCGTCTGATATCAAGACATCAGAGGGCCATATAATCAAAAATGTTCCGGTTTTTTCCCAGCTGCCCGATTATCCCACCGGCTGCGAAACCGTAAGCACCGTTATGGCGCTGCGGTATGCGGGCTATAATATATCCGCTTCACGCTTTATTGACGAATATCTGCCGCAAAGCAATGAATTCAAGAATATAAACGGCGTGAATTACGGTCCGGATCCCAAAGAAAGCTTTGTAGGCTCGCCGCGCTCCGCCGGCAGCTACGGCTGCTTTGCACCCGTAATAGAAAAGGCGCTTAAGGCGTATATCGGAAACGACGGTGCCGTTGCCGGCGCCTCCGGTTCTTCCCTTAATGAGCTGTGCGAAAAATATGTTTCAAAAAATGTGCCGGTGATAATTTGGGTCTCGATTTCAATGCAGGAGGTCTACCCCGCGGAAAAATGGACGCTCGGTGACGGCAGTACCTTCAGTTGGCCCGCAAACGAGCACTGCATGCTGCTTATCGGCTTCGACGGCGAATACTGCTACCTCAACGATCCGTTCGTCGGGAAAACGGTCAAATATGATAAAAAGCTTACCGAAAAAAGGTATTGCGAGCTTGGAAAACAGGCGGTCGCAATAAAATAAACCGCATGCGGTAAATCACTCCGCATTATTATGTGCCTCATTTCTTATAAACAGCTCATCCTGCCCCGATTTTACAAGCTCAAGCGCCGCCTGCGCAAGAAACCCGAAGCAAAGGTCCGGGTTATCCGTATCTATCCCGAAATTTTCCTTTATGCGCCGAATCCTGTAAAGCACGGTGTTTTTATGGGTGTAAAGCCGCTCGCAGGTCTCCTTAAGTGAATGACCGCAGCAAAGATATGTATAAAGCGTAAGGCACAGCTCGCCCGAGTTGACTCTGTCGTATTCAGCCATTTCCGAAACGCGGCTGTCAAACACGGTTCCCTTTCGCAGTGCCGAACGCAAAAACAGAAGCTGTGCATAATCCTCCGCAAAGACCGACAAACCGCTTTTCCCCTTTTCGTTAAGATAATCAAGCGCTTCAAGCGTCTCCCGATACAGGCGCGCTGCGGAAAAAATGCCGTTCAGCCGTGCCGAGACCGCTATTTCGATTCCGTTTTGCTCTGCCGCCTCAGACAGCCTTTTCATACTGTGATCGCCGTGTAAAAACATTATTGTTTTATCCTTATACACAAACGGGTGAGATGCGTGAAATTCGCTTGCCATCTGAGCTTGTAAAAACGCGGCGGCTGCGGGAGTGCAGTGCCGCAGGTCTATCAGCGCAAGCCGCTCGGGGTTGAAATTTGAAAGATAGGTAGCTTGCGCGCGGATTTTAAAATGCTCCTCATCGGAAAATTCTCCGTCAAAAAGCGCCGAAAGTATTTCCTCGGCTGTTCCGTCCGCAGTCTGCCTGCGTTCAAAAAACAGCTGCTTTGAAACAAGCGCGGATATGAAGTGTATTTCATCATCGCTGAAAGGGCATACTTTCGGCACATAAAGCATAAGCATATATCCATGTACCGTGCCGCGGCTTTCAAGCTGAATAACGCGGTATTTTCTGCCGTTCATCTCAACGCTGAAATCGTCTTCCCCGCAGTGCGCCGAAATTGCGGCGCAATCCTCAAGGGCCAACTCGCCGTGGCTTACCGCCACACGGTATACAGGGTCGTCATATTCGCCCGCAGCACAGCTTGCGGCGATGTGATAAGCGTCATCCGCCACAATCACAGGACATTCAAGCTCGGTGCTCACCGCCTTTGTCAGCGCCGAAAGCGTATTTTCCTCCAGAAATACATTTAAAAGCTTTTCCTTTATCACCGAATCATCCCCCTGTGCCGACAGCACAATTAAATCCGTTTTAATTATAGCGTCGTACAGCCCGAAAATCAAGATAAATCGCGCACGGCGGCTTCAAAATTAACACGCAGTTAAAATTTATTTTAGGTTTTTATAGTAAAATAAACATATCAAATAAGAATTAAGGAAGTGATGGTATGAACGGAAATAACGGCTACTCGGGAAACGACATAACGCCCGAGATACTCAACTACTCCGAGCTTTGCACAGGCAATTGCAGGATCGAACCGCAGCTGTACATCGAACATAAGGTAAACAGGGGGCTGCGCGATTTAAACGGTAAGGGCGTGCTTACGGGGCTTACCGAAATATCCGAAATAGTTTCCAAAAAAACGGTGAACGGTGAGGAGGTTCCCTGCCGCGGCAAGCTTTATTACAGAGGCTATGATGTTGAGCAGCTGGTTGCGGGCTTTATAAAGGACGGTCGCTTCGGCTTTGAGGAAATAGTTTATCTGTTGCTTTTCGGGCAGCTGCCGAAGAAGGAGCAGCTGACGGACTTCTGTGCGCTTCTTTCCTCATACCGAACCCTGCCGGGCTCCTTTGTGCGGGACATTATCATGAAAGCCCCCTCCGCCAATATGATGAATTCCCTGGCGCGCAGCGTTTTGACGCTTTATTCCTATGATGCAAACGCCGAGGATACCTCGGTTCCGAATGTGCTGCGCCAATGCCTGCAGCTTATTGCAAGATTTCCGCTGCTTTCGGTATACGGTTATCATTCGTACGATTATTATCTTCGCGGCAGCAACAGCTTTTTCATTCACGAGCCGCGCGCCGAGCTTTCCACCGCGGAAAACATACTTTATATGCTGAGGATCGACGGTAAGTATACCCCGCTTGAAGCCAAGGTGCTTGACGCAGCATTGGTACTTCACGCAGAGCACGGCGGCGGTAATAACTCAACCTTTACCACGCATGTCGTATCGTCCTCGGGAACAGACACATATTCCGCAATCGCGGCGGCGCTCGGCTCGCTCAAAGGCCCGAAGCACGGCGGAGCTAACATTAAGGTTTGCGCGATGTTCAACGATATAAAGGAAAATGTGAAGGACTGGAATGACGAAGAGGAGATATCTGCCTATCTTAAAAAGATACTTCACAAGGAAGCGTTTGACAAGACCGGTCTTATTTACGGCGTAGGTCACGCGATATACTCCGTTTCGGACCCGAGAGCCGAGGTCTTCAAAGGCTTTGTCAAATCCCTTTCGGAGGAAAAGGGACTTGACCGCGAATACGGACTTTATTCTGCGGTTGAACGGCTTGCGCCCGAAATCATTGCCGGAGAGAGAAAGATGTATAAAGGCGTCAGCGTAAATGTGGATTTCTACAGCGGCTTTGTTTACGATATGTTAGGACTGCCGCATGAGCTCTACACACCCCTGTTCGCAATAGCGCGCATAGCAGGTTGGAGTGCCCACCGAATCGAAGAACTGCTGAACGCCGGAAAAATTATCCGCCCCGCGTATATGAGCGTACAGCCCCACAGAGACTACAAGCCTATCGGCGAAAGATAAGTCTAACGCCTTTCAGGGCTGATTGATTGAAAACCGAACATAAGCATAAGAAAACCCCCTCGGTATCGATTGCTCGATACCGAGGGGATCAATTTAATAACAAACTTAAAAATTTGTTTTGCGGCGGTAACGCCGCATTTTTCGTTTTTCCCATGCCTGTGCGGCGGAAAAACACATTGTAAGCGAAAAACCGCTTATCAGCGGTTTTTCAAGGACACTGGGGTGGTATTGGCGGGGATAGAGCGCAGTCAAAAATCTTTAATTTTTGCGAGCGGCATTCCCGTCCAAAAGCGCAGCGTAATTATTCAGCTTTCTTTTTTCTGCCGAGAATAACATTTGTGATTATTCCGAGGATAAGCGCGCAGGCAACAGATGTGATTGTGATCTTTCCGAACGATACGGTAAGTCCGCCGATTCCGCAAATAAGGATTACGGCCACCACAAAGAGGTTTCTGTTGTCATTAAGGTCAACCTCCTGTATCATCTTAAGACCGGATACCGCAATGAATCCGTACAGGGTAACGCATACGCCGCCCATTACGCAGTTCGGAATTGTGGAGAGGAAGGTTACGAACGGCCCGAAGAAGGAGATTATTATTGCCATCACCGCAGTTGCGAAAATGGTTACGACAGAAGCATTTCCCGTTATTGCAACGCAGCCTACCGATTCGCCGTAGGTTGTGTTCGGGCAGCCGCCGAACATAGCTCCTGCGACAGAGCCTACGCCGTCGCCGAGAAGAGTTCTGTGAAGTCCGGGCTCCTCAAGCAGATCCTTTTCAATTACGGAGGAGAGATTCTTATGGTCGGCAATGTGCTCTGCGAATACAACGAAGGCAACCGGTACATACGCTACCGCAACGGTCGCTATGTACTGACCGTCAATCTTTCCGAAGCCCTTTGCCGCCTCAAGGAAGGTGAAATCGGGAACGGAAACAATGCCCATATTTCTGAAGACTTCAAAGTTGATTATCTGCAGTGACGGATTATCGGTCGCAATTCCGATAACCGTGAAGATCGCGGCGGCGGCATATCCCGCAAGTATACCGATGATGAAGGGTATGAGCTTCACCATTTTTTTGCCGTAAACCGAGCAGATGGTTACAACCAAAAGGGTAATAAGTCCGCAAAGCAGGCAGATAAGCGGGTTTGCAGCGGAATTACCTTCAGCGTCAAGCACCTTGCCCTTTGTTATATCGCTTACCGCATTTGCCGCAAGAGATAAGCCGATTATTGAAACGGTAGGCCCGATAACCACTGCAGGCATCAATTTATTGATCCAACCGACGCCGACAAATTTAACTATAATTGCAATTATAACATAAACGATTCCCGCAAAGGCAGCACCGATGATCAATCCAGCATGTCCCGCCTCAGCTGATACAGCGCCTGCGAACGCCGCAAGCATTGAGCCTATAAACGCGAATGATGAGCCTAAAAATACCGGGCTTCTGAATTTGGTGAACAAAAGATATACGAGTGTTCCGATACCCGCACCGAAAAGTGCCGCCGATTGCGACATCCCGTTCTGCACAATAGTCGGAACGGCAATTGTTGCCGCAAGAATCGCAAGCAGCTGCTGCAGTGCGAAAATTACGACCTTGCCGAAGCTCGGCTTGTCCTTAACATCATAAATGAGTTTCATATTTTTCTTCCTCCGTTTTTCAGCGCCGAGCCCCTTACGAATCCCGCCGCATTTTTTATATACACGGTATGAACCGTTTATACCTCGTAAAGCTCCGCCGCGGTCATGTCGTCATACGGCGGAATTTTAACCGCAATGACCTCGTTTTTGGAGGTCGGGACATTTTTACCGACATAGTCGCCGCGTATCGGCAGCTCCCTGTGTCCCCTGTCAACCAGCACCGCAAGCTGCACCGCCGCCGCTCTGCCGTGGCTCATAAGCGCGTCAAGCGCCGCGCGCACCGTTCTGCCGGTGTAAAGCACATCGTCAACCAGAATCACCTTTTTATCGGCTACGGAAAAATCAAGCTCGGTAGGGTGGATAACGGGGTCTGGCGATATTGCGGTAAGATCATCGCGGTAAAAGGTTATGTCAAGCTCGCCTGTAGGTACTCTTACTCCCTCTATTGCGAAAATATTATCGGACAGTATTTTCGCAAGCGCTGTTCCTCTGCGCTTTATTCCGATTATGCAGAGGTTTTCGGTGCCGTTGTTTTTTTCGAGAATTTCGTGGGAAATGCGTTTGAGCGCACGCGCCACCGCTGCCTCGTCCATAAGAGTTGCCTTGAATTTTTCCATTTCTCAACACTCCCTCAAAAAAGCATTAAAAAAGCGCCCTGCACACGGCAAGGCGCTGAAGCACAGCAAACACAGGCATAAAATGCCCTCTTTTTCAGCCTTGCCGGTATCTCTGTACCGTCTTAAAGGATTCACTGAAAATTACTATACCACACTTTTCTTCGGTTGTAAAGACCTTTTTTATTTTTTGTCGAATTTTGTTTTATTTCTTTTTGCTGTTCACATACTCAACATATTCCTCAAGGCACATATTCAGCCTGTTCATTTCCTTGGCATTGTTTATGCCCACAAAGCGGTAATGCCAGGATTCATAAACTATACCGGTTTTTTCCTGCTTATCCTTCGGAAAACGCAGAACAAAGCCGTAATCCGCAGCGTGCTCCTGCATCCAAGTGAACATAGGCGTGCTTTCAAAGCTGTCCTCCGCAATGTTGAAATCGGCGGAAAAGCCCGTGTTGTGCTCGCTGGTGCCGGGTCTCGTCACTACCGTTGCCGCCTTTGCTTCCGCTTTCTCGCTTGAAAGCCCATCTTTAAGCCACTTTTTGGTTTCTTCATTGAAAAGCATTTTTTGGGTCTTATACGAACGGTACGGCGAACGGACATAGAGCCAGTTCTTCGAATCGGTTTGGGTCGCGCGTTGGGCGTCTATCATCGCCTGCATATACGGCCATACATTTTTATCTATCTGCTTCAGCATACCGTTGATATATTTTGTGGGAATTTCGGTAAGGCTGCCCTCGTAATCGTAATTCTCGGGCAGCGGGTTCTGCGCGTTTACAAGCAAAAGCTGCTCATAGTTTGCATCCAATCCGTTAGGCCCTGTTGCAGGGTAGCTCGGCGTGGGGTCCTCGCTCGATACATCGGATACGATTTCGCCCGCTGCGCTGCTGCTCCCTTGCGAAACATCCGAGCCATCAGTCTTTTTGCCGCCGAACGCTGACTTTATAACAAACGCTATCAGTAAAATCAGCGCTGCCAAAATGCAAACGCAAACGGCAATGAAAATTCTGCGCTTTACTATTGCCTTATGTCTTTCCGCTCTTGTCATTTTTTATACTCTCCTTATTCGTCAAGCTTTAATACCGCCATAAACGCCTCTTGCGGAACCTCCACAGAGCCTAAGCGGCGCATGCGTTTTTTACCCTCCTTCTGCTTTTCAAGCAGCTTTTTCTTTCGGGTAATATCGCCGCCGTAGCACTTTGCAAGAACATCCTTTCTGAGTGCCTTAACCGTTTCGCGCGCGATTATCTTGCCGGACACCGCCACCTGTATAGGCACCTCGAAAAGCTGGCGCGGAATGTAATCCTTCAGTTTTTCGGCAATGCGGCGGGCTTTATTGTATGCGTTATCCGAATGGACTATAAAGGAAAGTGCGTCCACCACATCGCCCGCAAGCATAACATCAAGCTTTACCAGCTTTGATTTCTCATAGTCCTTTGCCTCGTAATCGTAGCTTGCGTAACCCTTTGTGCGGGATTTCAGCGCGTCAAAGAAATCGTAAACAATTTCGCCCATAGGCATTACATAGTGAATATCCACCCTGTCGCCCATGTACTTCATATCGGTATACACTCCTCGGCGCTCCTCGCAAAGCTGCATTATCGCGCCGACATATTCGCTCGGGCTGTATATATGCACATCCGCCACAGGCTCAAGCGCCTCGGCTATAACTGCCGGGTCGGGGTAGTTGGTGGGGTTATCCACCGTTACGGTCTCACCGTTTGTAAGCAGGAATTTATACTCAACGCTCGGCGCGGTGGTAACAAGATCGAGATTATACTCGCGTTCGAGCCGTTCCTCGATGATTTCCATATGCAAAAGCCCCAAAAAGCCGCAGCGGAAGCCGAAGCCGAGCGCCTTTGAGCTTTCGGGCTCGAAAAGCAGCGACGCATCGTTAAGGCTCAATTTTTCAAGCGCCTCGCGAAGGTCGGGGTACTTTGCGCCGTCCGCCGGGTAAATTCCGCAGAAAACTACGGGATTCACCTTTCTGTACCCCTCAAGCGGAGCATCCGCCGGGTTTTCGGCAAGGGTCACGGTATCGCCCACACGCGCCTCGTTCACCGTTTTGATTGATGCGGTAAGGTACCCAACCTCGCCCGCTTCAAGCGTATCGCACGGCTCCATATAGGTTGCGCGCTTTCTGCCTATTTCAACCGTATCAAAATCGGCGCCGGTCGCCATCATTTTAATTTTATCTCCTGTTTTAAGCCTGCCGCTTATTACCCTGAAATAAACCACAACACCCTTGTACGGGTCGTAATAGGAATCGAATACGAGCGCCTTAAGCGGTGCGGATCTGTCGCCCTTGGGAGCCGGAATATCGGTAACGATGCGCTCCAGCACCTCTTCGACATTGAGTCCCGTTTTGGCGGATATCATGGGTGCGTCCTCTGCGGGAATACCTATAACGTCCTCAATTTCCTTTTTGACCCGCTCCGGCTCTGCGGAGGGCAGATCAATCTTGTTTATAACCGGCAAAAGCTCCAGCCCGTGATCCACCGCCAAATAGGTGTTGGCAAGGGTCTGCGCCTCGATTCCCTGCGACGCGTCCACTACAAGCACCGCACCCTCGCACGCCGCAAGCGAACGTGAAACCTCATAGTTAAAGTCAACATGTCCCGGAGTATCTATAAGATTCAGCTCATACTCCCCGCCGTCCTTCGCCTTATAATAAAGGGTTACGGCGTGAGCCTTAATGGTAATGCCGCGCTCGCGCTCTAAGTCCATGCTGTCAAGTATCTGTTCCTCCATATCGCGCTCGGCTACCGATTGCGTCAGCTCCAAAAGCCTGTCTGCAAGGGTCGATTTGCCGTGGTCTATATGCGCCACTATGCAGAAATTTCTTATGTTTTCAAGCGGAAAAGCCACTGTTGTTTCTCCTTGTTAATAAAATTCCATTTAATTATAATACATTTGATTGCTTTTTTCAATTCTTTTTAATTCAAAGAATAAAAAAACGGACAAAACCTTAAAGCATCTCACAAAACACAGAAAGAACCGCAGCCGTTCTTGAAAAGCGGTTTGCGGTTCCTTGATTTAAAATTACTGTTCCATTATGGCTCTGAACTCATCGCCCGAAATTTTTTCCTTTTCAAACAAAACCTTGGCAACGGCGTGCAGCTTCGGCATAGCATTATTCAAAAGCTCCAGTGCCCTTGCATACTGTTTCATTACGACTGCCTCGATCTCCTCATCGATTGCGGCGGCAGTCTTCTCCGAATAGTTCGGTGTGGACGAGAAATCACGGCCCAAAAACACTTCGTTATTATCATGACCGTAGGTAACCAGACCGAGTCTGTCGCTCATGCCGAACTTGGTTATCATCTGTCTTGCAAGCGAGGTTGCGCGCTCAATATCGTTTGAAGCACCCGTGCATACATCGTCCTGCGTCAGCTGCTCTGCTGCTCTGCCGCCGAGCAAGGAGCATATCTGCTCGGAAAGCTGATTTTTGGAGGTATGACCCTTTTCGTCAACCGGCAGATACATTGTATAGCCCGCAGCCATGCCGCGCTGAATAATAGAAATCTGGTGTACGGGATCCTGCGTGGGCAGGAAGTAAGAAACGATTGCGTGACCCGCCTCATGGTATGCGGTAACCTTTTTATCCTTATCCGATACAATGTGGGATTTTTTCTCCGCACCCATAACCACCTTAATGGTAGCATCCTCGATCTCCTGCTGTGTGATTGCCTTTTTACCGTGACGCACAGCAAGCAGCGCCGCCTCGTTAAGCAGGTTTGCAAGATCCGCTCCCGTAAAGCCCGAGGTGGATTTTGCGATGGTGGCAAGGTTAACATCGGGGCCGAGCGGTTTGCCTCTTGAATGAACCTTGAGTATTTCCTCCCTGCCCTTAACATCCGGGTAGTTTACGGTTATCTGACGGTCGAAACGACCCGGGCGCAGAAGCGCCTTGTCGAGAATATCGGGGCGGTTGGTCGCCGCCATTACTATAACGCCCTCATTAGCGCCGAAGCCATCCATTTCAACAAGCAGCTGGTTAAGCGTCTGCTCGCGCTCGTCATGGCCGCCGCCGAGACCCGCGCCGCGCTGCCTGCCTACCGCATCTATTTCATCAATAAATATAATGGCCGGAGCCTCGCGCTTTGCCTCGCCGAAAAGGTCGCGCACACGCGAAGCGCCCACGCCTACGAACATTTCAACGAAATCCGAGCCCGAAATCGAGAAGAAGGGGACTCCCGCCTCGCCCGCAACCGCACGCGCAAGTAAAGTTTTACCTGTTCCGGGAGGGCCCACAAGCAAAACGCCCTTGGGTATTTTAGCGCCCAGCTCGTTATACTTTTTCGGGTCTTTAAGGAAATCGACTATTTCAGCCATTTCTTCCTTTTCCTCATCTGCTCCCGCAACATCCGCAAATGTGGTCTTGCGCCTGCCGTCATCCTTGCGTACCTTTGCTTTTCCGAAGCCCATGGTTTTATCCGTACCCATTGAGGCGTTCATACGCTTCATAATGAATACCCAAAATAGCACCATAACTCCGAGGGTTATAAGAGTCGGCAGCAGATTCATTATCCATGCGGTCTCTCCGCCGGATTTATAATCGTACTTGATTATTTTATCGGTTCCGATGTTTTCGGTATTATTTTTCAGCACAAAATCGTTGACATCGTTATAAAATATCGAGGGGTCGGCAACCGTATAACGGTAGCTTTTGCCGTCGTCGCGCTTTGTGTAGATAAGCTGACCGCTGTGCAGATTTAAGCTGAACTCGGAAATTTTATTTTCCGTAACCATTTCAACGATTTCATAGTACTTTGTTTCCACCGTGTTTTTTGAAAGATAGGAAACCGAAAGCACAGAGATTATAAACGCAATGGGGATTCCTATAAACAAAATCACATTTTTCAAATTCTTGTTCAAGGGTTAAAGCTCCTTTCCTATTTGTCGGCGTAGACCTTAGGTGATAGAACCCCGACATAAGGCAAATTTCTGTATTTTTCATCATAATCAAGCCCGTAGCCGATTACAAATTCATCCGGTATTACTTTTCCCACATAGTCCGCCTGAATATCCGCGCGGCGGTTTGCGGGTTTATCCAAAAACGCGCAAACCTTAATGCTTGCGGCGTTTCTGTCCATTAAAACATTTTTCAGGTAAGCCAGCGTAACGCCCGAATCGAGAATATCCTCAACCAGCAGTATATCGCAGCCGTCCGGGTCAATATCAAGGTCCTTTTTGAATTTAACAACGCCCGTGGTTTTGGTTCCGCTGTAAGAGGATACCGCCATAAAATCGATCTGACAGTCGCAGGTTATCGAGCGCATTAAGTCCGCCATAAACACGACAGCACCCTTAAGCACGCTCACAAGCAAGAGCCGTTTGCCCTCGTAGTCCTTTGAAATCTGCTCGCCCAAGCGCTTACAGATTGCTTTTGCCTCCTCCTCTGTCACCAGTATTCTTTCCACATCCTTGTCAAGCGACAATTCGTTCAACCCCTTAATCCGTAATATTTTGCACCGCCGAAGCGGTAATAACCGTAATCTCCTTTGTTTTTTTTGTGACCGCACAACGGTCGGCAACGCCTATGCCGTATATCCATATAACGCCCTTATCGTCCGCCATGACGGGAAGATGCTCCCTCATATTCTCAGGTACTGCAAGCTCATTATAAAGCTTTTTGAGAGTTTTGGTGCAGCCGCGGCCCGCAAGCCTTATGCTGTCGCCCGGCTGCCTTGTTCTCAATACAGATTGTCCTATAATTTTATCACAGGCAATCGAATTTTTTAATAACAAATTATTAACTTTTTCGTCTTTTGTAAATAAATCGTTAATTCGCCGCTCCGTTTTAACCTCAAATAGGTATTTTTTACCCTTTTCGGCACTTATATCTTTAATCTTCAGTATTTTATTTTTGCAAACGCCCTCGAAATCACCGGGCAGGCTCGTTCTTCCGCCGTTCAGGGCGGTATAATACAAAGCCTCTGTGTGTGTATTGTCGGGCTGAAGACCCGTGCATATTTCCGCAAAGCGCCTGATTGCCGCCTTTGCGGCTGCCGGGTGCGGCAATGAGGCTACACACAGTCCGCCGTCACTTATATTGTCCGACAAAAATTTGTCGGCAATACCCGATATAAAATCGTTTGCTTCCGAAAGCGATAAAACCGTCCTCATAACCGCCGTTTCGGCCGACGGATTTATCTCCTTCAAAATCGGTATTACATTGTGCCTTATCCGGTTTCGCGTATAATCATCGGATAAATTGGTGCTGTCGGTAATAAATTCGAGATGATTATCTCTGCAGTATTCCTCGATATCCTCCCGTGTACAAAAAAGCAGCGGGCGGATAAATTTGCCTCTTTTCGGCGGTATTCCGCACAGTCCGCCGAGCGCCGCTCCGCGCGTTAAATTAAAAAGCACGGTTTCAAAATTGTCGCTCGCGGTGTGCGCCGTGGCAACAAGCCCCTCTGCCTTTTCCAAAAAAGCGTAGCGAAGAAGCCGCGCCGCGGTTTCCTCGCTTATTTTATTTTCTGCCGCGTATTTCGGAACATCGCCGCGCCCCGCAATAAACGGAACGCCGAGTCTTTCGCAAAGCTCCCGCGCAAAGGCTTCGTCCCTGTCAGCCTCCGCGCCGCGTATCATATGGTTAAAATGCGCAGCCGATACGGAAATACCGAGCTTTTTTTGCAGCTGCAGCAGAGCAAAAAGCAGGGACACCGAATCCGCCCCGCCCGACAGCGCAACCGTAACACTTTCGCCGCATGATAACAGCGAAAAGCGCTTTACGGCGTTTAAAATCTTTTCTTCCATCACCTGAACACATCCACAGAAGTAAATCTGGTAAACTGACCGTCCCAGTGAAGCGGTATCGTACCGATCTCACCGTGGCGGTTTTTAGCCACAATGCATTCCGATTTTGTTTGATCGCTCAGATCCTCGTCATCGGATTTTTCACTATCGTAATATGCGTCGCGGTAGAGGAAGAGCACTATATCCGCATCCTGCTCAATAGAGCCCGAATCTCTTAAATCCGAGAGTGCAGGCTTATGCGATTTACCCTTTGCCTCGGTGCCGCGCGAAAGCTGCGCGCAGGCAATAACCGGAACCTTAAGCTCCTTTGCCATTATTTTAAGGTTACGGGTGATTTCCGAAATTTCCTGTACACGGTTATCAATCTGCCTCGCGGAGTGCATAAGACCCAAATAGTCAATAACCACAAGATCTACCTTTTTCATTCTTCTGAGCTTTGCTTTCATTTCGGGCACGGTTATAGATGAGGTCTCGTCGAAATATATATCCGCCTTTGAAAGCGCATCGCCCGCCTGTGCAAGCCTTGTCCACTCGTCCTCATCAAGCTCGCCTGTGCGGAGCTTTTCGCTCTTTATACCAGCCTCGCTTGAAAGCATACGCTGTGCCAACTGGTCGCGGGTCATTTCAAGCGAGAAAAAGCAGACCGTTCTGCCGGTATTAACCGCCACATTCCGCACAATATTAAGCGCAAACGAGGTTTTACCCATACCTGGGCGCGCACCGAGGATTATAAGGTCGGATTTATTAAGTCCCGTTATCATCCTGTCAAGCTCGCCTATACCGCAGGGTATACCCACATAGTCCGCGCGGGTCTCGGGGTCTGCCATTTTGGAAAGTCGGTCATAGGTCTCGTTTTCAATTACGCTTTTAATGTGCGTAAGACCGGTTACTTCCCTGCCCTGACGAATTTCGTAAATGCGCTGTTCGGCGCTGTCAAGCAGGCGGGAGGAATCAAGCGCGTTATCGTTAATATCCTTGATTATATCCTGCGCCGCCGTCATAAGCGAGCGCGCGGTATAGCGTTCCCTTACGATTGCCACATATGTAAGCACATTCGCGGCAGACGGAACGGTTTGCACCAATTGAGTGAGATATGCTTTTCCGCCCGCCTCGTCATAAACGCCGTCGCGCTTCAGCTTTTCAAGCAGTGATATAAAATCGATGGTCTGGCTGAGCTCATACATTTCAGCCAAGGTCGCATATATTTCGCGGTGCTGCGGAATATAGAAATACTCGGCTTTAATAGATGTTGCAACATCATTAAGGCATTTGGGGTCTATAATAATAGACCCCAAAACTGCCTGCTCCGCTTCAACGGAATACGGCAGCCGTGCCCCATCAAGGTCGTAGATAAGCTTTTCGTCAGCCATCCTTTTTACTCCGTTACCTTAACTGTCAGCTTTGCGGAAATGCCCTTGTGCAGCTTTATCTCTGCAGTGTACTCACCGAAAGCCTTTATATCCGCCACGCTCATTTTTTTACGGTCGATTTCAATTCCGAAGGCATTTTTAATTTCAGCCGCTATTTCCTTTGAGGTAACAGAACCGAAAAGTCTGCCGCCCGAGCCTGCCTTTGCCGTAATTGTAACGGTTTTGCCGTTCAGCTTTTCGGCAAGCGCATTTGCCGCGGCAATTTCCTCCTTAAGGTGGTGTTCCTTTGCCTCCTCGCGGTTTTTAAGCTCGTTTAAAGCGGCGTTATCCGCCTCTACCGCCAATTTCTTCGGGAAAAGGAAATTGCGGGCGTAGCCGTCGGATACATTGCAGAGCTCACCCTTTTTGCCGTGACCCTTGACATCCTGTAACAATACTACCTTCATTTGCTTTAAACCTCCATTATTATGGGAAGAATCATAGGCGCGCGGCGCGTTTTTGTGGTCACATAACGCGATACACGCTCTTTAATTTTTGTTTTGATCGATGCCCAGTCATGAATACCCGCCGACATTGAATAGTCAACCGTATCGCAGACTAAATGGCTTATGTCGTTCATCATTCTTTCGGATTCCTTAACATATACAAATCCGCGGGATACCACATCGGGGCCCGAAATTATCGCATGAGTCACGCTGTCGATAGATACGGCAATGATAATAATACCGTCATCTGCCAAATGCTTTCTGTCACGCAGAACTATGCTGCCGACATCGCCGACTCCGAGTCCGTCAACCAGTACTCTGCCCGCCTGAACGGTTTCGGTGGATTTAATGCTCTTATCTGTAACCTCAATAACGCTGCCGTTCGAGGCTATTAAAATATTATCCTCGGGTATGCCCATTTGCCGCGCAAGACCCGCATGCTTTACAAGGTGCATCTGCTCGCCGTGCAGGGGAATAAAGTATTTCGGCTTGATAATGCTCATCATAAGCTTTAATTCCTCTTGGCAGGCGTGTCCGGAAACGTGAACATCGTACATTCTCTCATACACGACATTCGCGCCGCGCTTCATGAGCTCGTTTATAACCTTATTAACAAGCTTTTCGTTGCCGGGAATCGGATTTGCCGAAATTATTATCATATCCCCCGGTATAATTTCAACCTGCCTGTGCTCCGAAAATGCAATGCGGTGCAGCGCAGACATCGGCTCGCCCTGACTGCCCGTGGTTACGATAACCATTTCATTTGCGGGGTAATTTCTTATCATTTCGATATCAACCAGCACATTGTCCGGCACATTGAGATATCCGAGGTTTGCGGCAACATTGACAACATTTATCATGCTTCTGCCCGAAACCGCAACCTTTCTGCCGCAGCGCACCGCTTCATCGATTATCTGCTGAATACGGTGAATATTGGACGAGAAGGTGGCTACTATAATGCGGCTGTCCCCTGCCTGACCGAAAAGCTTTGAAAACGACTCGCCGACTATGCGCTCCGACGGAGTATATCCGGGTCTTGCAGCGTTTGTGGAGTCGGACATAAGCGCCAAAACGCCCTGCTTGCCGAGTTCCGAAAATCTTCCGATATCTATAACAAAATCATCTATCGGTGTAGTGTCAATCTTAAAGTCGCCCGTTTGCACAACAGTACCCGCACCGCAGGTTATCGCAAAGCCGACCGAATCGGGGATTGAGTGATTCACATGTATAAATTCCACCGTGAATTTGCCGAGCTTCACCGTCTCGCCGGGAGCTACGGTGTTAAGCTTTGCGCTGGACAGCAGGCGGTGCTCCTTAAGCTTGCCCTCTATAAGCCCGATTGTCAGGCGTGTGGCGTATATCGGAACATTAAAGTTGCGCAGCAAATACGGTATTGCGCCGATGTGATCCTCATGACCGTGGGTCACCACCATACCCTTGATCTTATCCTTGTTTTCAAGCACATAGGTGAAATCGGGTATTACAATATCGATACCCGGAGTTTCCTCATCCGGGAAGGACATACCGCAGTCCACCAAGAACATATCGCCGTCATATTCATACAGGGTTATGTTCTTTCCTATCTCACCGAGACCGCCGAGCGGTATTATTTTAAGCGGCTTTTTATTTCTTGCGCCGGTGTTTTTTCTGGGGGTATAGCTTCTTGTTTTGGCTGCGGCTGCGGTACCCGTGCGCTTCTGCACGGTCCTTTGTGCCGCAGGCTTTTCCGATGCCCTTTTGGTCTCGACCGTCGTTTTGGCTTCCGCCGTTTTCTTGGCGGGGGTCTTTCTGTATCTTCCGCTTGTTCCCGTACTCTTACCTACATTCTTTTTTTCGTTTGTTTCATTCATTAAACAGATTTCCTCCGAATTTTTTCTTTTTTAATTTTTTATAAAAATACCGGCTCTCACTTACCGATATCAATAAACCTTACATACACTGTATATTTTACATTCTGTGCGGTACTCTTGTCAAGTTTTTTGTCTCTCTGTATGATATTTGGTGCTTTTTAACCTCAATATTCAAAAAGCCGTCGAAAAATTCATTTAATTCCGCATTACGCATTCCGAATATTATATTTACAGTCTGTCAATAAACCCCAAATCCTATTTCTGCGGCGTTCACGCCGCATCTCTGTTTTTCCGCTGACATGCGCGGCGGAAAAACACCTTGTAAGCGAAAAATAGCTTAAAAAGCTATTTTTAAGAACACTGGGGTGGTATTGGCGGAGCATAACAACCGACTGCCGCCTGTGGCGGATTAAAGGAGGGTGTTATGGCGCCGCGGTCAAAGAAAATTCGCGCTCCAAGCGAATATTTTCTTTGGGTACCGCAAGAGTAGGGAGTGCAGCCAAAAATCTTTAATTTTTGCGAGCGGCATTCCCGCCAAGAGCGTGTCGAAAAATCGACACGCTCAACTATATGTATTTGTGCTGCGATTTGCGATTAACGCCCAATATCCCGCCTATTACCGACGACAGCATAAGAATAACAAAGCGGAACAGCGTGTTCTGCGTAAGTCCGCCGCGGTTTATCATCAGCGATATAAGCGTTAAAACACAAAAAACAATTCCGCCGACCGCCGCGCCCGTAAGCCAGCCGCGGCTGCCGTTTTTTCCCGAAAGATAAAACGCCGCCGCAAAAGCGCCCGAAGCCGCCGAAAGCGTTGCAAAAAGTGCGGAATACTTAAAGCCCGCCGCAAAAATATACATTATGAGCGCAAAAAGCATTACCGCCGCCGCGAAAACCGCCGCAAACAGCAGCAAAGCCTTGATTATTAAACCGATTTTTCCGCTCTTTCCCGTTAAAAGGTCTTTTTTCATAGAAATTCCCTCCCGAATAATTATATTCGGGAGGGACAAAATGTATTACTTATTATTTTGTAACCGTGTCGTCATGAACCGTAAGATTGGTCTGTAACGCCCAGCGAGCAATCGTAAGCTTACTGTGGTCGCTTGCGGACTCGATTACGATGGTTTCCTCTTTAAGAGAAATAACCCTGCCGTAAATTCCGCCAATAGTAACAATTTCATCCCCTACCTGGAGATTATCACGCATTTTCTTTTCTTCTTTTTGTTTTTTGCGCTGCGGCCGTATCATAATAAAATACATAGCGCCGAAAATAACCGCAAGCCATACAATCATTAAAATCATGCTCTGCGGGCCGTTCGCAGCGGTGTTTGTTGCGGCACTGTCTGCCAAAGTTATAGGATTAAAATTCATTTATTTTTGCCCTCCAAAAAGCTATTGAATATATTATATACCATATTCCGTTTTATTGCAAGATAATTTTAACAAAGTCCGCGGTTCAGGTGGAATTCCCGCGTTATTCCTCCGTATTTTCTTCGGAAATCTGCTTACTTTCCTTGTATATTTTTTTATAATCGGTCGGGTCGTATTCCTCCAGGAAGGCTTCCCATTGCTCGTCGGAAATATCGTCGGAATTAAGGCTGTAAAGCGCGTAAAGATTATCCAAAACCTTTTTGTACTGCTTTTCGGTCTTAATGCGTGCTCTTACCGCAATCACGGTTGTAACAGCCATTAAAATTACAAGAATCAAAAGCGGAGCGAAATGCCGCCAAAAATAAGAGACCTTAAAGCCCATTACGCCGAGCGAATCCTTCATAATAGACCCGAAAACCACCACCAGCATAATTTCGGGCAGTACACTTAAAATTCCCGAAACAAGCTTAAACCGCGTAAAGCTTAAAACATAACCCGCAATTATAAGCACCGTACAAACAATAACCGTAATAAGCGAGTTTAAGATACCCTTAAAATTATCCGTTCCGAGCCTTGTTATCAGCATGCCGCATATAAACAGCAGATTTATACCCATAGTGTAAATAAAAAGCAAAGTATAGCTGACTCTCAGCGCCTTATACAGCCTTCCGTCTGTTTTGGCATATGTAATTCCGTGCTTTTCCTCAACCATTCTGACGCGTCTTAAAACGCTTTCCTGCATTTTCATTATTTTTCGCCGCCTTTTTCAATTTCAAAGGAATCAATTATGCTCTCAAGCATTTTGAAATTCTTTTTCATATACGAGGGCTGCGATGAAAAGGTCACCCAGAAAAATTCATCGCTTTCCTTAAACTCAACATAGCAGAAATACTGGTAAATTTTCGATTCCTTATATTCTGCGGAGTAAAGCTCGGTTGTTATCTTCTTATCTGTTGATGAGAAGGCAGGCGTATGCTCCACCCTTTGAACATTTATATAACGCTCGGTGTTATCCTTCGATTGCTGCGACAGAATATCGATGATATTTGTACCGCTTGCAAAATCGGAGCGGTAATAGCCGAAGATTCCCATGCCGACCGAATCGTTTCCGCAGTACCAGTCAAGCTCGGTATCCTTATTGTCGTCCTTCCAGTCAGCCGGCGTTCTGAATTTCAGATTGAATTTTTCGACCTTGAATTCCTTTTCCGGCTCCGCCTTTGCGCCGACAAGCGCAGTATCGGAAGAGGTCTGTCCCACGCCGCCGCACCCGGCGAAAGCCAAGGCGCAAACGAGAGCCAGCAAAATTGCCGCCGCTTTTTTTATTTTCAAACCGTTCATCCCCTACAGTTTTATTTTCCCCTTAAAATTCTCTGCACCCTCGGGTGAAGCATATGCATATAAACCGCCGCCGAGCGCGAAACGGCAATATCGTAAAGCACAAACACAGCATTGCCGAGCAGCAGAAAAATATACTCGCTGTATTTACCGAGCTCCCCGAATTCTTCAAGGGATACTCCGAAAAGGCGGGCAAAAACCGCATAAACCGCAATGATTGCCGCATTAAAAACCGCCAGCTTTAAGATCCATTCTAAGGTGCGGCTCTTTCGTCTGTCAAATACCGCCTTTAAAATAGGATAATACCCGAAAAAGCAGATATACAAAAGCTTGCCCTCCGGCTCAGCAAACAGGAATACAAGCACCGAGGCGGCGGCGTACGCACCGAGCGCCCATTTGTACCCCGCTTCGATTACCGCGACCATTATAAACAGCCCCGCAACGGCGGGCACCGCGTAGGTCAAATACGGAAAATAGGAAAGCAGCATAAAGACCGCCGACAGCGCCGCGAGTATTCCGCAGAGTGTGATTTTAACCGTTTGTTTCATATCAGCAGCAGGGTATCAGGTCGCCGCCCATACACTCGCAGCAGCAATCGGCGCAAACAAGCCCCTGGCACACATCGCACGCGCTGCAGCTGCCGTTTCCGCCGTAGCTGCGGTAGGGGTTATACTGTCTTCCCTGCTGGCGCGCGGCATTTTGCGCCGCATTTTGATATTCGGGGTTATTCGGGTTCATTCTTGCAGCCGTTGAAAAGCTTGTAAACGCCTGGTCAAACCAGCCGCGGCGATAAAGCACGGTGCCGTTTAAGAAATACCACTCGGCATCACGCTGCTGCGGCGGTACGCCGTCAAGCACCTCCTGCGCCTGCTCAAGCCTGCCCTGATTTATAAGGCTGCGCACCTCGGGAAAGGACGAAGCCGCATTTGCGTTATACGCGCTGCCGCCCGATGTCTGCCCCGCGCGGCGGGAGTTCACGATCTGGTCATAGGCGTCGTTTATTTCCTTCATCTTTTCGCCCGCCAAGTCGGAAAGCGGGTTATCGGCGTAATTATCGGGGTGGTATTTCCTCGCAAGCTCTCTGTAAGCCTTTTTAATTTCCTCATCGCTTGCGTTTTCGGAAACGCCCAACACCTCATACGGATTTGTCATTTTTGCCAAGCTCCTTTTTGAATGTATCCTCAAGTCCCAAATAGATTATATTTCCGAGCAGGGATCTGTATTTTTTAATATCCAACAGTTCAAACGCCTTGCCCGCCTCGTTAGCGCAGAAATAGAGCTGCGGCGTTATTCGGTTTTTTGCATATTCCGCGGGGTCGCCCTCGCAGGTGTAGGAAAGGCAGTTGTAAGAACCGCTTTTAATATCGTCAGGTAAATCACACGCCGCATCAAGCAAATATATATACCTGCCTATGCAATAGCCCATGCGGTCGAGCACCCGTTTTTGAGCGGGGCTTTCACTGCAAAGCTGCAAAATTTTCGAAAGTAACAGCGCCGTGGGGTCGGCGGCAGCGTCTAATTCGCGGCAGCCTGCCTCTTCAAGCGCTGTTTGCGCCGAAATATAATCCGAAATTATCTTTTCAAGCTGCGGGAACTTTTTCGCGGCTTTTTTATTTGCCCTTTTAAAAAGCGGCTTAATAATAATATACCCTATTTTCTTAATTCCCTTTTCATCGGATATATTATCCAAAAGCTTATAGTAGCACATTATCATTGCCGCCGCGGCGGGCATATAAAGCGGCTCGCTGTTTTTGCAGTAGTTACACTTTTTTAAGGGGTTGAAAAAGCACCTGCCGCGCTCCACAGGGTCGCAGCCGCTTTTAAGCGACATATTAAGCAGCGCCAAAAAGGTGAAATCATAGCTTAAGGTGAAGCGCGACCACAAGCCGTATTCCCGCCCCATAAGACGGCAAAGTGAGCAATAAACCGCCTTGTAGGTCTCGTATTCCTTGATTTTAAGCTCCGGCTTGCAAGCCCTTACATACCCGAACAAGCATTTTCACCCCATTTGTTTCATTTTATACGCTGAAAACGCACGTTTGGTGAATAATGTGTAAATTTAAAGCAGTTTTTTCAAGAACTTACCCGTGTAGGATTTTTCGCAGGCGGCTATTTTTTCGGGCGTTCCCGCGCACACCACCGTGCCGCCCTTATCGCCGCCCTCGGGTCCTAGGTCCACAATATAGTCCGCCGTTTTAATAACATCCAAATTATGCTCTATTACAAGCACGGTGTTTCCGCCGTCCACAAAGCGCTGCAAAACCTCAATCAGCTTATGCACGTCCGCCGTGTGCAAGCCCGTTGTGGGTTCATCGAGAATATAAACCGTCTTGCCCGTGCCGCGCTTTGAAAGCTCCGCCGCTAATTTCACGCGCTGCGCCTCGCCCCCCGAAAGGGTGGTCGCGGGCTGACCGATTTTAATATAACCCAGCCCCACGTCGAAAAGCGTTTTAAGCTTGCGATGAATACGCGGTATGCTCTCAAAAAAGTTCATACCCTCTTCGACCGTCATTTCAAGCACGTCGTAAATGCTCTTGCCCTTGTAAAGCACATTCAAGGTCTCGCGGTTGTACCTTTTGCCGCCGCACACCTCGCACGGAACGTAAATATCGGGCAAAAAGTGCATTTCAATTTTAAGAATACCGTCGCCCTGGCAGGCTTCGCACCTGCCGCCCTTAACGTTAAAGGAGAACCGCCCCGCGGTGTAGCCGTGGGTCTTTGCGTCCTTTGTGGATGCGAAAAGCTCGCGAATATCCCCGAAAACGCCCGTATATGTGGCGGGGTTTGAGCGCGGCGTTCTGCCTATGGGCGCCTGGTCTATATTTATTACCTTATCAAGGTTTTCGGTTCCCTCAAAGCTCTTGTACGCCCCGGGTATCGTCTTTGCGCGGTTAAGCCTGTTTGCAAGCACCTTGTAAACAATTTCGTTTACAAAGGATGATTTACCGCTGCCGGAAACGCCCGTAACGCAGGTGAATGTGCCGAGCGGAATTTTAACGTTGATCTTTTTAAGGTTGTTTTCCGCCGCACCCTTAATTTCAAGGAATGTTCCGTTGCCCTTGCACCTTTTTGCGGGCACGGGTATTTTTCTGCGCCCGGTAAGGTAATCGGCGGTTATAGAGTCGGTGCACTTTTCAAGGTCGCGCACCATGCCCGAAAACACTATGTTGCCGCCGTGAATACCCGCACCCGGTCCTACGTCCACAATATAATCGGCGGCGCGCATTGTGTCCTCGTCATGCTCCACCACAATAACGGTGTTTCCAAGGTCGCGCAGCCTTTTAAGGGTGGCTATAAGCCTGTCGTTATCCCGCTGGTGAAGCCCTATGCTCGGTTCATCGAGTATATAAAGCACCCCCATAAGGGATGAGCCTATTTGCGTGGCAAGCCTTATTCGCTGGCTCTCGCCGCCCGAAAGCGTACCGGACGCACGCGAAAGGTTAAGGTACTCAAGCCCCACGCTTTCAAGAAAGGTGAGTCGTTCACGTATTTCCTTTAATATCGGCTTTGCAATCATACCGTCGCGCTGACCGAAGGTAAGAGTATTTAAAAAGGCAAGCTCATCGGTTACCGACAAATCGCAAAATTCCTTAATGCTTTTGCCGCCAACCGTAACCGCCAAATACTCGGGCTTAAGCCTTGCGCCGCGGCAATCGGGGCAGGGGCGCTCGGTCATATAGCTCTCAATTTCAGCACGCGCGTAGTCGCTCGTAGTTTCCTTATAGCGGCGCTCCAGGTTATTTATAACCCCCTCAAACGGTGCTTCATACTGCCCGCCGCCGAAGGTGCCGCTGCGCTTTAGTTTCAGCTTTACACCGTTTGTGCCGTAAAGCACGGCGTGCTTTACCTCATCCGATAAATCCTTGTAGGGCGTGTTTATATCAAAGCCGTAGTAATCGGCAAGCCCATTGTAATACATTGTGGCAATGCTGCCCGAATCTGGGTAAAACCAGGAGTTTACTCCCCAGCCCGATGCGCGTATAGCGCCGTCTATAAGCGATTTTGACTCGTCGTTTATAACAAGCTGCGGGTCTACCTTCATAAAAATCCCAAGCCCCGTGCAGGTGGGGCAAGCGCCGAACGGACTGTTAAAGGAAAACATTGTAGGGGTAAGCTCGGGTATGCTGATGCCGTGCTCCTCGCAGGCAAAGCTCTGCGAAAATTGCAGCTCCTCCCCGCCTATCACGTCCACAGTGACCGTGCCGCCCGAAACTGCCGCGGCGGTTTCAATACTGTCAGCAAGGCGGGAACGCATACCTTCCTTTACAACAAGCCTGTCCACCACAATTTCAATGCTGTGCTTTTTATTCTTTTCAAGCTTTATTTCTTCGGATAAATCGTAGATATTCCCGTCTATTCTAACCCTTACATAGCCCTGCTTGCGCGCGTTTTCAAGCTCCTTTACGTGCTCGCCCTTTCTGCCCCTTACCACGGGTGCGAGTATCTGAATTTTGCTGCCTTCGGGCAGAGCGGCTACCCTGTCCACAATTTGGTCGGTTGTCTGCTGGCTTATTTCTTTACCGCACACAGGGCAGTGCGGAACGCCCACCCGCGCATATAAAAGCCTTAAATAATCGTATATTTCGGTAACCGTCCCCACAGTAGAGCGTGGGTTTTTCGAGGTTGTTTTTTGGTCTATCGATATCGCAGGCGAAAGCCCCTCGATGCTCTCAACATCGGGCTTTTCCATTTGACCCAAAAACTGGCGCGCATAGGAGGAAAGCGATTCGACATACCGCCGCTGCCCCTCTGCGTATATGGTATCAAACGCGAGCGATGATTTGCCGCTGCCCGAAAGCCCCGTGAAAACTATCAGCTTATCGCGCGGCAGGGTCACGCTCACATTTTTAAGATTGTGCTCGTTTGCGCCCTTGATTATTATTTTATCGTTAGCCATGTTTTATCCCCTAAATGCCGAGTATGGATATTGCAATGTTAAAGTAAATGAAAAGCGAGATTGCGTCCACTATCGTGGTTATAAACGGGCTTGCCATGACCGCCGGGTCAAAGCCCACCTTTTTTGCGAGTATGGGCAGCGTGCAGCCCACAATTTTTGCCACAATAACGGTGAAAAATAATGTCAGGCACACAACCGCTATTTCGGCTATCTGCTTGCCGGGGTCGAAAGAGTGCAGCATTAAATAATCCACCAAAATCATTTTTATAAAATTTACAAGCGCCAGCGCCGTGCTGCACAAAAGCGCAACGCGGATTTCTTTCCATATTACCCTGAAAATATCACGGAACTCAATATCGCCGAGTGAAATACCGCGGATAATGGTAACAGAGGACTGACTGCCGGAGTTTCCGCCGGTATCCATAAGCATGGGTATAAAGGCTATAAGCGCAGGCAGCACCGTCAGCTTTTCTTCAAAATTGGATATAATGGCGCCTGTAAATGTGGCGGAAATCATAAGCAGCAAAAGCCAGGGTATACGCGCCTTAAAGGTTGAAAACACGCCCGTTCTGAAATAGGTGCGGTTAGAAGGCAAAATAGCCGCCATTTTTTCAATATCCTCGGTTGCCTCTTCCTGTATAACATCGATAGCGTCGTCAACCGTTACAATACCCACAAGGCGGTTTTCCTTATCCACCACGGGCAGCGCCATAAGGTCGTATTTTTCAAACTGCCCCGCAACCTCTTCCTTATCGTCCAGAGTGTTTGCGTATATAATGTTTTCGTCCATTATATCAGAAAGCACGCAGGTCTTGCTGTTTAAAAGCAGGTCCTTAACCGTAACTATTCCGAGCAAATGGCGGCTGCGGTCTATAACGTAGCAGGTGTATATGGTTTCGGAATCAATACCTATCGCGCGTATGCGGTCAAATGCCTGTTCCACCGTCATATCCTTTTTAAGGTCAATATACTCGGTGGTCATAATGCTGCCGGCGCTGTCGTCGGGGTATGCCAGCAACTGATTAATCATTTTGCGGGTTTTGGGGTCGGTCTGGCTTAAAATACGCTTTGCCACCGTTGCGGGCATTTCGTCGATAACATCGACGGTATCGTCCATAAACAGCTCGTCCATAACCTCTTTAAGCTCTGTATCGCTGAACGCCTCAATAAGCAGCTGCTGCATATCGGGATCCATTTCAACAAAGACCTCTGCCGCAAGCTCTTTTGGCAGTATTCTGAAAATAACCGGCAGCTCCCTCTCGGGGATATCCTCGCATATCTGCGCTATGTCTGCAGGGTTCATTTCCGAAAGCACTTCCCGCAATCGTGCATACTTCTTCCCGTCTATCAATTCAAAAATGTCTTCTTCCTGCATGTTGATATCCTCCTTTTTGCGGTATTTGCCTAAGCCTACTTGATTTGTTTTAAGTTGAGTTCTTCGAGCGGTTTTAAGCCTAAAGACGCGGCAAAATCATACGCATTTTTCTGCATTTCGGTGTTAAGCAGCATATCGGGCGAGTGTGCGTCGCACCCTATAATTACATCATTCCCGACTTTTGCGGCAATTTTAAAAAATCTTTCAGATGGATAGTGCCGTCTGCCCATAAGCCCCAGCATGTTTATTTCAAGCGGAATTCCGAGCGCTTTTGCCGCCTCGCAAAGCCGTTCGTTTTCGGTGTAGTACCAGTCGGCATCCGATAAGCAGAGAAACACATCGGGGTGCGCAATATAGCTGAAACAGCCCGTGTTTATGCCCTCTATAACCTCGTCAACATATTTTTTAAGCATTTTTCTGTCGCTGCTGCCCGAGCCTACATAATAACCGCCGTCCTCATTTTCCAAAAAGTGCTGACCCATTATCATATAGTCAACATTATGCTCTGTGCAAAACCTTTTAAGCTCAGGGAAAAGTGACGGGAAATACTCCGCCTCAAAGCCTGTGTAAATCTTTATTTTCCCGCTGTATTCCTCTGCTAAATTCTTAATACAGCTTACATATTCGGGCGCCTCATCGGGGGTCATTCTCATGCCCGAAACATACCCGCTTTTAAAAAACTGCGGCGTATGGTCGGAAAAACCGAGTATTTTCATTCCTGCGGCAATCGCGTTTTCAATATACTCGCGCTCGTCTCCCACGGCATGCCTGCAGCGTACCGTATGCGTATGATAATTTGCTTTCATAAACTCGCCCACTTTCAATCTATCAATTATACACCCATATGCTTAAAAAAGCAAGTTTTACCGAAACAAAAATGTCAGGGCGATCCCCTGACATTTCCTAAAAAACGTTTATCAAAAACAGGCGTGCCTGTGAAGCAAGCGAAGCAGTGCGGTTGTTCTATCTCTTGATATCCTTATAATCGGAGATCGAATAAAGAACGCCCGAGCAGTTCTCAAGATAATCAAGCAGCCGCTCCGGCCGATCGAAAAATTCGCACAGCCGCAGGCTTTGCGGGGTCATAAATTGCTTGTTTACCGCATTCTCAAGCACCACGCGCAGCGGATCGAAATAACCGTTGATATTAAATACGGCTATGGGTTTTGTGTGCCTGCCCAGCTGCTTTAATGTGAGAATTTCAAAAAATTCATCGTATGTGCCAAGTCCCCCGGGGGTCATGATAAACGCGTCGGACTTTTCCTCCATTATACCCTTTCTTTCCCGCATTGTATCGGTATAGATCATTTCGTCGCATTCATCGAAAAGCACGCCGTCTACCTTAAAAAAAGCGGGGGCTACACCGATTATTTTTCCGCCGCCCCTTAAAACGCCGCGCGCAGCTGCACCCATAAGCCCCAGCGCGTCCGCACCGTAAACCAGATTATGCCCGCGCTTTGCCATTTTTTCTCCCAATTCCTCCGTGGGATTGATATATGATTTTGCAATGGTGCTGCTTGAAGCACCGTAAACGCAGATATTCATAAAACTTCCTCTTTTTATTCCGCAAAATGCAGAACGGAATTTATCAGCCTATCGCCTGTATATTCAAGCTTCAGCGAAAAGAAGGGCGATGGCTTTTCCAAAAGCCTTAAAAATATTTTGTCGCCCTCCCAAATAGGTTTGTTATAAAGCTCCTGCTTATCTATCCATTCAAGCGTTCCCTCATCACATTCCTTAATTTCACCCGTGAAGCTATCGGAATGGAATATGTGCATATACTCCGTTTCCCATTTATCCGAAACAAAGGTCACTATTCCTCGGTAGTGCGATGAAAGCAGCGTAAGTCCGGTTTCCTCTAACACCTCGCGCGCGTTGCATTCCTCGGGGCTTTCGCCGTCCTCAAATTTTCCGCCTATGCCCACCCATTTATCGCGGTTTAAATCGTTTTCCTTCTTAACGCGGTGGAGCATAAGGTACTTGCCGTCCTTTTCTATATGGCAAAGCGAGGTGTTGCGCATTTAATTTTCCTCCCCGTTCTCACTTGACGCTTCTTCTTCGGCAGCCTTAGGCACATATCCGTTAATATAGAATATGTCGGAATCGGCGTTGGCCTGATCGAAAATATTATTGTACTGTATCTTCTCGTATTCAGCGAGCAGATGGCTGTAGGGAGATACATCGCTCCATTTGTAGTAGTTGTTTTCGCTGTCGATATATCCCACCGTATCAATGACCGGCAGTGTCTCCGAAAGCTTCAAAAGATACTTGTTATATTCCGTAAGCTTAACTCCCGCGGTCTTAAGCACCAAGGAGGCCAAATAGTTTGAGCTTAATTTATCAATGGTCTGCGAGCCGATATCGTAATTCGCCCATATTATAAACGGCGTTACATGGCGGCTCTGCTCCTGTGCAGGGTTAAGCCCCGACAAACCGCTCGTACCTATGACCTCGGCTATAAAATCCGATTCAACAGAGGGCTGGTGATCGCCGAACATACAGATGACCGTGGGCTCGTCAACATTTTTAAAGTATTCTATCAGCTCCTTAAAGGCATTATCGCTCGCCTTCACAAGGGACAGATATTTATTCGCTTTGGTATACGGCTTTGAAACCGAGGTGGCGTAAATGCTTTCGTCAAAGTTTACGCAGCTTGTGGTGTATCCGCCGTGGTTCTGCATTGTGACATTAAAGCAGAAGAACGGAACGGACTTATCCCGCTGTTCATAGTCCCTTATTAAAAGCTTATAGTCATATGAATCGCTTACATACTGTCGTATCAGCATATTTTCGCCCGGATAATTCTGTTCTATTAAGGATTGCAGGTAATTCGGGTCACTGCCGTTTGCCTGGTATTCGCGCATAAGTGAAATATCAATAATATTTTCAAGGCTTGTAAATTTATTAAAGCCCAAATAATTGTAGACCTTGGTTCTGTTCCAGCCCTCGGCATAATACGGATGTAGCGCCGCGGCGGAATAGCCCTGCCCTTTAAGGGTGGAAACAAGCGAGGCTATCGGATTTTTGATGTAAAGCATATACGCGTTGCTGCCCGACGGCAAAAATGCGGTCGTGTGCCCGGTCAAAAACTCGAATTCGGTGTTTGAGGTGCCCGCGCCTATTACCGGAACATAAAGGTTGCCCTTAATTGTATTTTCGGTAAGGCTGCGCATAAACGGCATATAATCCTCATTGGTTTCAAGGCTTCCGAGTACCTTCAGATCCGAAAGTGATTCATTCATTATGCAAATGATGTTGGGCTTTGTATAATTATCCTCCTCATTCTTTTTATCGCCGGTATCGCTTATAACGCTGCTCACATAATTCTTTATCTGCTTGGGGTCGTAATCGCTCGGCTGCGACATATAAAGATATTTCGTATTGCAGAAGAAATTAAAGGCAAAGCCGTAATTATGGTAGCCCCTCGACTGATTCCAGAAATCCGGCTTAATGCCCATATCGGCAAAAATGCTTGTAAAATAGAAAAGAATAAGAATAACCGAGGAAAATGTGCCCGCAAATGTGCGCGATATTACCCTTGTAAGGATATTATATTTTGGGGTTTTCGTTTTTGCGCCTATGATTATAATAAAAATAAATATAAGCGCGGCGGTCATTACTTTATATGTGGGAGTATAATTATAAGTGTTCGCAACACCTATACCGGTCTTTATTCCCAAAAAGTCCATAGGTATAAAGGGCGTACCGCGGAAATCCATAATATAGCTGTGCGCAACGCCGAAGCCGAAAAGTATCGGGTTGATTATAAGATACGAAAGCCTGAAGCTGCCCGAAACGGCGAAGACCAGGAAATACATTATTATCACGAGCATATAATTCCCGAGGAAGCCCAAATAGGTCATATTGTAAATAAACACATTATTAAGGCACTCGGTCATCGTGATGGTCACGAACGGCATGAGAAAAAGCCCCGCAAAATGCATTATTTTATTTAATCGGTCGGTTTTGATTACAACAGAATATGCCGCGGCGATTCCGAGAATAAACGGACACATAAGCGCAAACGCGAGCAACACCCATTTTGAGGCAAATTCCTGCGAGGTGTAGGCGTTAACATCGAGTATTACGGCTATAAGGGTCACGGCGCATATGACCGTGCCGATTATTTTTGATTTCTTTGTGCTTGTTATTTCAAAATTTTCCGTAAAAAAGCGTGGGAGAGTACGGCTGAAAAAAAGTAGGATATCATTTCCTGCTTTACCGAAAGACATATTTACAAACATTCCTTTCAGAGTGCGGGTTTCAATAAATCTAACTAATTATAACACATTTTTTCAAAAAAACAACCTCTAAAAATTTTAAGATTTAATTAAGAAAGCCTCTCTTCAAAAAAACCTTGTAATTACTTTAACTATGTTATATAATTATACTATCTACTTTGATTGGAGCTGTATTGCTTGATAAATCAACTTATATCGGGAAGAATAACCTCTGTCGGAGACGGCATAGCTTACATTCTTTCCACACTCGTTGTAATATTTTTAACACTGCCGATACATGAATTTGCCCACGGCCTTGCCGCTTCAAAGCTCGGTGACCCCACGCCCCGCTATCAGGGCAGGCTGACGCTGAACCCGCTGGCGCACATCGATTACATCGGCGCCGCCTGCATTCTGCTTGTCGGCTTCGGCTGGGCAAAGCCCGTAGGCGTAAATCCAACCTATTTCAAGCACCCGAAGCGCGATATGGCGATTACCGCGCTTGCAGGGCCGGTATCTAACCTGATAGTTGCGCTTATATCGCTTATTATCTGCAATATTTTTCGTTATTTGCTTACGGGCGCGGTGTTTTTTTACTTTGCAATTTTCTTTTTCTACATTGCGAGCATAAATGTTTCGCTTGCCGTTTTCAACCTGATACCCATTCCCCCGCTTGACGGCTCACGCCTTTTATCCGCACTTCTGCCGGACAGGCAGTATTACGCCCTTATGCGCTATGAGCGCTATATATTCTTTGCGCTTATGGCTCTTATCTGGCTCGGTGTGCTTGATAAACCGCTCGGCTATTTAAGCAGCGGCGTTATGTGGCTTTTAAATATGCTGGCAAGCCTGCCATTTGCGGCGTTTATTTGATTATGGAATATATACCGTCTTATAAAATCGAAGGCTTCGAGGGCCCGCTCGATCTGCTTTTGCAGCTCATTGCCCGAAACAAGCTTAATATTTACGATATTCAGCTGTCAGTGCTTATAGACCAGTATTTAGCGCAGATAGAGCTTTTCCGCAGTGAGGAAATGGAGATAAAAAGCGAATTTCTCGAAATGGCATCAAGGCTTTTATACATCAAGACCGTAAGTCTGCTGCCGCGCCATGAGGAGATTCAAAGGCTTAAGGAGGAACTGACGGGCGAGCTGATAGAATATATGGTCTGTAGGCAGATTGCAGCGCAGCTGTCGACTATGCAGTCGGGGTTTGATAAATTCGTCCGTAAGCCTGCCGAGCTTGAATTTGACAATACCTACGAGCTTACCCACTCGCCAGATGTTATGTATCTTTCGTATCTTGCGGCGGTAGGCAGAGGTCAGCGCCGTTTACCGCCCTCAACAGCGCCGTTTACCAAAATCGTGGCAAAAAAAATTGTTGCCGTATCCACCAAAATTGTTTTTGTAATGCGCAATTTGTGGTCGGGCGGCTCTAAAAAGCTTATGTCGCTTTACAAAACGGCAAACAGCCGCTCGGAGCTTGTCGCCACATTTTTGGCGGTGCTTGAGCTTTGCAGGGCGAACCGAGTTAAAATTGAGGGCGACGCAGAGGACGCAGGTATAACACTTATTAAGGAGCATAAACGCAAATGACAATGTCAGAGCTTACCTCCGCATTTGAAGCGGTGCTTTTCTCGGGTGGCGAGCCGCAGAGCATAGACCGCTTTTCGCAGGTTTTCGATATCACGCCCGAAAAGGTCGTAAAGGTAATGGAAGCGCTTGAAAAAAGGCTCAATGAGCAAAAAAGCGGCTTGGAGCTTTTGCGGCTTGATAACACATATCAGCTGGCAACGAAGGCGGAATATGCCGATTATATAAAGAAAATGTTCGATATAAGGCGGCGCACGCCGCTGTCCCCCGCCGCGCTTGAGGTATTGGCGGTTGTGGCTTACAATCAGCCCGTTACAAAATCGTTTATCGAGCAGGTAAGGGGCGTTGATTGCTCGGGCGTTGTTACCACACTTGTGGAAAAAGGGCTTATTGAGGAGTGCGGCAGATTGGAATTACCCGGCAAGCCCCTGCTTTACGGCACCACCAAAAATTTTCTGCGCTGTTTCGGTATAAACGATCTGTCGGAATTGCCGCCGCTGCCTAAAAACGAAAATGCCGAAGAAAGCACCGCCGAGCAAATGCCGCTTGACGAGGAAACAGCTGCGGAGACTTCGGGGAGCGTGACCGCTTGATTCCTTTAATTATTATTTCCGCGGTCATTCTTTTGATCGCTCTTCTGCTTTTCCTGCCTATAAGCCTTGATATTATGTACACCGATGATTTTTTTATGACCGTTAGATTTGCGGGAATACGAATTTTTAAAATCGAGCCCGGTAAAGATATTAAAAAGCCCAAATCAGACGCAGAAAGCGATAAAAAGGCTGAAAAGCAGGCAGAAAACCCCTTTAAAAAGCTCAACCGCGAAAAGGGCTTTAGGGTCGCACTCGGCGAGATAACGGCTTTTGTAAAAGCCCTTATTCTAAGAATAAAAAATCAGCTGCGGCATATCAGTATAACCCGACTTTGCTTGGGAATAAAGGTCGCAGCGGACGACGCGGCACTTACCGCAATTTATTACGGCGCGGTATGCTCGGCAGTTTACCCGATTTTGAGCCTGCTTGATTCACTTTCAAATATAGCGCTCAAGCAAATTGACATTCGCGCCGATTTTGAAAGCACAAAGCCCGATTTCGCATTTTCGGCACGGGTAAAGCTACGGCTATTCTTCCTGTTGGCTGCCGCCTTAGCGGCGCTTTCGGAATTTAATAAATTTAAAACGAGGAATGAATTATGAGCGAAAACAGCATTAAAAGCATTATGGACGTAACTATGGACAAGCTCCGCGCAATGGTGGACGCAAACACCATAATCGGAGACCCGATAGTGGTAGGCGACGTTACCCTGCTGCCGGTTTCAAAGGTCTCATTCGGGCTTGCAACAGGCGGCAGCGATTTCCCGAGCAAGACCCAATCGGGGCTTTTCGGCGGCGGTGGCGGCGCAGGGGTTACAATAGCGCCCGTTGCCTTTATAGCCGTTAGCGACGGCAACGTTAAAATGATGCCCGTATACAATGAACTCAGCTCCGCCGAAAAGGCGTTTGCAATGGCGCCCGATGTTATTGAGCGCGCAAAGGAGCTTTTCTCAAAGGATAAGCGCAAAAAAGAAGAACAGTAATATAAATTCCCGCCTTTTAATAAACTTTTTAAGAGGTGGAGTTTATGAAAAAAATTGTCGCGCTTGTTATTATATGTACGATTATTTCATTGCCGGTAAGTGCCGTTTCATCGTCTGCCAAAGCGGCGGCGGTAATAAACGGCGATACCGGCGAAGCTTTGTACGCTCAAAACGCCGATATGCGCCTGCCGATGGCAAGCACCACCAAAATAATGACATCGCTCCTGCTTTGCGAGCACGGCAATTTGGAAAAGGAAATAACCGTAACGGCGGATATGCTGCGAGTCGAGGGGTCTTCAATGGGACTGCTGCCGGGCGATACCGTAACTTTGCACGACCTGCTTTACGGTATGCTTTTAGCCTCCGGCAATGACGCGGCAAACGTCACCGCAATTGCGATTTCGGGCTCGGTTACGGCATTTGCCGAGCTTATGAACCGTCGCGCAGCGGAACTGGGGCTTAAAAACACCCACTTTGTAACCCCCTCGGGGCTTGACGCCGAAGGGCATTACACAACCGCGCGGGAGTTAGCTCTGCTTGCCGCATTCGCGCTTAAAAACGAAGAATTTGCTAAAGCCGCCGCCTCAAAAACCGCAACTCTTTGCTACGGCAATCCGCCGTATAAGCGCACCCTTTCAAACCACAATAAGCTTTTAAAGCTGTACGATGCTGCAATCGGGGTCAAAACGGGCTTTACCAAAAAATCGGGGCGCTGCCTTGTTTCGGCAGCACGAAGGGACGGTAAGCTTGCGGTAGCGGTAACCCTTTGCGACCCCGATGACTGGCGCGACCATATTTCGCTGCTCGATTACGGGATTGATTCAATAGGTCAGACCTCCTACACACCTCAAATTTCGCATTTTTCCCTGCCCGTTATCGGCTCGGACAATGAAGATCTCGATGTTTTTATAGAGCCGTATATCATAAACACGCTTGAAACCGAAAAAATAAGCTGTAAAATAGATCTGCCCCGCTTTTTATACGCACCCGTATCCCGCGGCGAAACGGTGGGATATGCCGAATACAGCTTTAACGGGAGCGTTATCGAAACCGTGAAAATAAAAGCTCCGCGCGGCATTGCGGCAACAAAGCCGCAGCAAAGCGTTTGTTCAAAGCTTTTAGCCAATATAAAATACATATTATTAAGCATTTAGGAGTACAGAATGAAGGATAACAGAATAAGACTGCAGAAGCATCTTGCTGAGTGCGGCGTAGCCTCACGCCGAAAAGCCGAGGAGCTTATAGAAAACGGAAAGGTAAAGGTTAACGGCCATGTTGCCGTTATCGGTGCGAAGGTCGATCCCAAAAGGGATAAGGTGACCGTTCGCGGCAAGGCGGTAGTACCGGTTTCCGAAAAGGTGTATATAATGCTGTACAAGCCGCGCGGATATGTTACCACCGCAAAGGATGAATTGGGGCGTAAAAACGTTTGCGATTTAGTAAAGGACGCAGGCGTGCGCCTTTTCCCCGTGGGTCGGCTTGACCGCGATTCCGAGGGTCTGCTGCTGATGACGAACGACGGTGATTTTGCAAACAGGCTCACCCACCCCTCCTCCCATGTAAACAAGACCTACCGCGTGACCGTAAAGGGCGATGTGACGGACGAAAAGCTGATAGAACTGCGCGAGGGAATTTTGCTTGACGGTAAAAAAACGCTCCCCTGCGACTGCTTTGTGGCGGAACGCAAGGAAGACAGAACCGTGCTTATTTTTATACTGAATGAGGGCAGAAACCGCCAGATAAGGCGCATGTGCGAGGCAGTAGAATTAAGCGTTGTCCGCCTTAAGCGCACCGAAATTGCGGGTGTTAAGCTCGGTATGCTGCCGCAGGGCAAATGGCGGGAATTAAACGAGCGCGAAATGCGCAGACTCACCAATGTATCGCAAAGCAGGGAGGAAGAAAATTGATTACCTTAGCCCCCTTGACCGATAAAAAAAGTGTCCGCGCCGCATGGGAACAAAACGGACTTACATACTCCGATATATCAGGCTGTGTTGAGGCGCGCTGCGGTGATGAGGCTTTAGGATACTGCCTTTACACGCTTGACGGTGAAAAAATGATTATTTTTAAGCTCATTACCGATGATTTTCTTGCAGACGGACTTCTGCGCAGTACGCTGCACGTGGCAGCGGAGCGCTCGGTTCTTAACGCATTTTATGAGGGAGCCGATACAGAAAGGCTTTGTGAAAAGCTCGGCTTTATATTAAATCGCGATGAAAAAAGGCTTGATACAGACAAGCTTTTCAAAAGCTGCTGCTGCAAATAAGAAAGGAAGTTTTTTACTATGCGCTACAGATTTTTGCGTTTCCCGGGCGGACTTGCAAAGGCGGTCACGCTGAGCTACGATGACGGTTGCAAGGACGACATCCGTTTTTCCGAGACAATTTGCGCCCACGGGCTTAAATGCACCTTTAACATAAACAGCGGCTTTATAGCCGAAAAAGAGGGCGACTGGCATTTAACACGCGAACAGATTAAAAAATATCTTATCGATACGGGCAACGAAATTGCCGTGCACGGTAAGTACCACCGCGCTTTGGGAAAGGTAACGCCTGTTGACGGCATACGCGACGTGCTTGAGTGCAGAACCGAGCTTGAAAATGATTTCGGTATGATAATACGCGGAATGGCATACCCCGATTCCGGCATAACGCGGTTCGAAAACGGCGCTGACTACGCAGATATAAAGCATTACCTTAAAGACCTCGGAATAGTTTATTCCCGCACCCTCGGCGGCGATAACGACAGCTTTGCCCTGCCGACAGACTGGCATGCCTGGATGCCGACCGCCCACCACACCAACCCTGAGCTGTTCAGCTATATTGATAAGTTTTTAAACGAGCCAATGCCACCTTACAACGCGTCTCAGACTCCAAGACTTTTCTACCTTTGGGGGCACAGCTTTGAGTTTGAAAACAATAAAAATTGGGATCTGCTTGACCGAATCTGCAAAGAGCTTTCCGGAAAGCCCGATATTTGGTATGCGACAAATATTGAGATTTACGATTATGTATCGGCATACGATTCGCTTATTTTCAGCGCCGACTGCAGCAGAGTCTATAATCCCTCGCTTATAACCGTTTGGTTCTCCGCCGACGATAAGCTCTATTCGGTAAAATCGGGCGAGACACTGATTATCAAATAAAATGCCTTTGTTCGGCAAATCAAGAATCTGCCGTACCGCAGGATTTTGCGGTACGGCAGGTTTTGCTTTATATAATGCCTGCTGAACAATTCAAAAGTACCTTAACCCGAGCATGTTGCTGTAAACTTTTGAATTGTTCAGGTGCAAGGTTTTTGCGCAATTTTGCGAAAAAACCTTGCACTTTAAAAAGAATCACATTTTGATTCTTTTTAAAATCAGGCGACAATCAATGGATACTGACGGTCAAAACAAAGGTTTTGACCCATAAAATCGAGATTTTAACTCGATTTTATATAATTGCATTTGCTAATGCAATTATTCAGTAGACATTATATATTCTTCAAAAAACCCTCATAGTATGAATCGAGTGCTTTAAAATCCATTGCGCCGATGTAAAATGCTTCCAATTCATCATGTACCGATTTTGCCTTTTGCAAAGTCGCTGCGGCAGATTCAAGAAGCGAAGCGGCTGCCTTTCGGTTGAATTTCATTCTTTCGTTGCTTAAATGCAGCTTTTTAAGTGCAACAAACCGTCTTGAATGCACCCTGCGCTCCGTGCTTGCAAATTTTGCATAATCGTTTTCGGTCACAAACGCAAGCTTTAATTCGGGTATTATAACATGGTCGGTTATAAGCGACGGCAAAAACGGGTTTTTAAGCGTGATTATTTCATAGCCCGCAGCCAGGGCATATCCTCTTGCCGCATTAATAATTATATTCGAGGCACTGCCGTATCTGTCGCTTATTATAACAAGTCTTTCCGCTTCACATTCCGCCGTTTCCGTAAAGGTGTTTATGCCCTTCGGCGTTATTCCGCCTATAAAGCGCACCCATTCCCGACCGACGGAATTTTTCTTTATCGGAATCAGCCTTTTGCAAAGCCTTGCGGCAAGCTGCTCTGTTTTTGATATGTCGGTGCAGGCAAGCGCGGTTTTGTAATTGTCCGAAATCAGCTGACCTGCGGCGCGCAGATATCTTGCTGCCGACGCATGAAGCGCCTTGTTTTTTAAAGTCAATTCAATTATCTCACGGCTGTTTGCGGAGAAATCTCCGTCCCTCCAGAATTCGCCGAAGTTCAGTATCTTTTCGCACACCCCGGGATATGACGGATCCACCGTATGCGGTGCGGTGCCGTCGAGAATAATCATTTTTTTATCGGGCAGTATAACCGCGTCAAGCGAATCGGGGTCGGAGCTGCACGGGCAGCGCAAGGCTTTGCAGCCTTTTTTCTCGGCATATGATGCAAAGCGTTTCATAAACGAGGACTTGCCCGTCCCGGGGCCGCCTTTTATTATATACGCCCGCCATTCGCCGTCGGGCAGATAGGCTTTGTCAAACACCGAGTAAAAGCCCTCGCAAGAATTTGCCGCCAAAAAATACTTTATATCGTTTTTCTTCATAAATCACCCTCCAAACATTATATATTATTCCCCGAAAAAGATTTTGACACAGAGTGCAAAATATGATAAAATATCATTGAGTCGGTCAGACGGTTGCGGACAGAAATGTCTGAGGAAAGTCCGAGCCCCACAGGGCAGAATAGCGGCTAACGGCCGCCGAGGGTGACCTTAGGGAAAGTGCAACAGAGATATACCGCCGCAAAAGGCTTAGAATTTTTCTTTGATGATGTGAAATGCATCGCCCGTTTGCGGTAAGGGTGGAAAGGCGAGGTAAGAGCTCACCGATTCCGCGGGAACGCCGGAATCCTGTAAACCCTATTCGGAGCAACGCTGACTGTAACCATACGCCTGCCCGGCGTGTTACGAAAAGCGGCTTGAGCGCAGGGAGCAATCCCGCGTCGAGATAGATAACCGTCCTCGACAGAACTCGGCTTATCGACCGACTCAACAATTTAGACATTAGATATCAGATATACAAAACTGCAGCTTCTGCACAGACTGTTGCCTCCCCTGTGTTTGGGGTGCGGGTGTCCGGCGGACACCTCTGCGAAGCAGAAGCACCGACCGAGGCGGCAGCCGAGACGGTGGATTGCAAAGCTATGACGGAGGGGTTGTTACGGGTTTAATTTAAGCAAAAACTATACAATACAATAACTATATATAAAATCAGCCTGTTGCTGTCGGGAAAACCGATAACAACAGGCTTTAATATTAACCATTCCGCATTCCGAATTACGCATTCCGCATTAATTTCCGTCTCAAAATGTATAGGTTTTGGGACTATTAAATCTTTTTCTTATTTTAACACAATTATTTCCATATTGCAACCCCTTTTTATAAAAATGTAAAAAATTTTTCATAGAATCATGCCGTAAAAACATCCGTCTCAAAATCTATACATTTTGAGACGGAAGCGTTGTAAACCGCGGGGAAAACTGCGTTTACATATTGTCATTGAAAAAAATTTTATAAAGGAGGAAAAGAAGCAATGACAAACGGCAAATCTCTTAAACGGGCGTTGCTTTCAAGCGCATTTTCACTTATAATTTGCGTTGCAATGCTCATCGGAACCACCTTTGCGTGGTTTACCGACACCGCATCTACTGCGGTAAACAAAATTCAGGCAGGAAACTTGGATGTCGCTCTTGAAATGTACGAGAACGGCAATTGGGTAAGTGCCGAAGGCAAAACTCTTGACTTCAAGAAGGCAGCAGAAGACGAGGAAATTCTTTGGGAGCCGGGCTGCCGCTATGAGCTTCCCGAACTGCGTGTTGTCAACAAGGGCAACCTCGCACTGAAGTACAAGATTCAGATCACTGGCATTCAGGGTGATGCCAAGCTGAATGAGGTTATTGATTGGGAGATCACCGGCACAGATGTATCCGAAGACGGTTATGCGCATTTGACCGCAAATGCATCCAAAGAAATTAAAATTAAGGGTGTGATGCAGACTACTGCCGGCAACGAGTATCAGGGTCTGTCCATCGACGGCATTGCTATTACTGTTTTTGCTACGCAGGATACTGTTGAATCCGACAGCTTTGACAATCAGTATGATGCAAAAGCCGGCGAAGATACCGCAATCTATACCCTCAGCGAGTTTAATGCGCTGACCGAGATCCCGGCAGGTATCAAAAATGTATACCTCAATATCGGTGCTGTTTCTCTTAAGAACGGTGATGTTACCATCGGCAACAAGGACATCTGTGATATGTGGACTTGGGATAGAAATACCGACCACTATGTGGGCGAGATTCTTGAAGATGGTCGCAAAGTCTATATGGTGAGAGATACTGATACTATTTACAGTTCTAACAAGGCTGGTATCACCCTGTACATCAGCGGTTCCGTAAAAGATAACCCGGAAGGCGGACTGAACCAGAGTGATTCGCACGCTATCACTTTCAGCATTCCCGATGCTTCCAATGTTGTATTCACGAAGGACTTCACCATGAACGGCTATTTCCGTATGAACACCGGCTGGTCTGACGGCAGAAATCTCGGCGGCGCATTCTACAATCGTACTGTAAAGAGTGTTCTGTTCGACCGCAGCACCTTCAACGGCATTTGGATTCAAAATGGCGGCTTCTTTGCTGACAGTCTCACGCTGGATGGCTGCACCTTCAACGCTTATGAGAACAAGGTGTCTGCCAATGATTCTAACCCGCTGTGGTTCTGCAATATCCGCACTTGCGATGTGACGGTCAAGAACTGCACATTCAAGGCTTCCCGCCCGATCAAGGTCGTTGAGCAGGCTGTTTTCGGTGCGAATGTGACCATCACCGACAACAAGTTTGATATGAGCCTGACCAATTCTGCTAACGATGCGAGCAAGCCGAAGAACGACGCCATCATGTTCAGTACCCTTATCGGAGAGACACAGTGGAATCCTGCAGGTACGCTTGGCAATGTTGTGGTCAGCGGAAATGAAATCACCGGTGCAAATGCTTTGTTGACTTTCTTTAATCCTTCTCAAATCACGATGGCTGACGGTGCAACCTTCAAAGTTGCAGACAACACACTGAATGGCGCAAAACTTAGCGTTGAGTGGAAATCAACCACCGAATACACCCCTGATTTCGTTAAGTAACTGATTTTTAAGCTGCCTCCCCGCCGTATAGCGGAGAGGCAGTTTTGTTATTTGTTAAAACAATCTTTAACGAAAAAAACGGACTTCGGCATAAAGCGGAAGTCCGTTTTTATGATTTTTATTTTTATTTATAATAGGAAAATTCAATTGCGGTTATTGAATCGTTTGCAGGGTCGATATAAACCGTTATGCCGTTCCGCCTGTCGTCTCGCGAAATAAAATAATCAAGATAGTAATTATTTTCGGAGATTCCGTAAAAATGCGACGGTGTGCCCAGCGTATCGATAATATCGGTAATTGCCATTCGGTTGTTAACGCCGTTTACATTGAATTCATTATATGCCTCGGTATTCTGATAAAAATTATTATCTATACGCAGCTTTACAATGCTGCACTTTTTCATTTTTACCGAGCTGTTTGAAGAGTTATAAAATACCGCCTTAAGCAAAGCGCCCGATTTGTTTGTGAAAACCGCGTCAACCGAATCGCAGGCGTATATAAGAGACTCCTCGTTATGCTTTTCGTTTTCGGCAAGCTTCCAGCCGCTTTTCTCCAGCGCCGCAAGCGTTGTGGGAGCGTTAAGCTCGCTGCCCGAATAGGTCACATTGAACCTGAATTTTTTGCCGAGATATACGCTTGAATAATTTTCCTCATCAAATAAGCTTATATCCACAAACTTCGGCATCACCTTATCGTCCGACATTATGGCGGGGCGGCGAACATTTTCGGGAGCTTTTTTCGCCGTTTTATGCACCTGCACAGGCTCGCTGCTCTGAACGCCGTAATCCTTATCGACAGGAGCACAGGCGGAAAGAGACAGCACCGTGACCGATACCGTTAAAGCAATTAATGCGGCGACCCTGTTTTTCATACTGTACTCCCCCTTTGTTCTTATATATATTTTATTCCACAGCGCGCAAAAAGTCAACAACGAGTTTCCTCTAATTTAAGAGAATTTTTCCCGTATTAAAGGCAATTCCACTCACAGTAGAGAGGTATTTTTAACCTCTACAACCTTATTTTACGCAGTAGAAAAAAATTAACATATATTAGCTTGTAAAAACCGCCGAAAGGATTATAATATAAGTGTTGCACAACACACAAAGGAGTTTTTTCCATGATAAAAATTTTTACCGATACATCGGCTAATCTGCCGGTTTCTCTTACAGATAAATATAATATTACCGTCCTGCCCTTTTCCTATACGGTAAACGGCAAGGAGCTTCCTGCCGACGCTGACGGCGAGTTTGACGGCGCGGAATTTTACTCTGCAATGCGCGGCGGCGCGGATATAAAGACCTCTATGATAAATCCGGATTTTATTTCCGCCGCCTTCAGAAAATGTCTTGAAAACGGCGACGATGTTCTTTATATAGGTATGTCGGGCGGAATAAGCGGAACAGCTCACAGCGCTTCCCTGGCAGCCGAGGAATTAAGAGAGGAATTTCCCGAACGCTTAATCTCCGCAATAGATACCTACGCCGCCTCGCTCGGCGAGGGGCTCATGGTTATAAGAGCCGCCGAAATGCTGAATAACGGTATTTCGTTTAAGGACATTGAAGCCTGCATACTGAATGAGCGCGACACCATGTGCCAGTATTTTACCGTGGATGATTTGAAATATCTTAAAAAGGGCGGAAGAATAAGCGGCAGTGCCGCAATGATAGGCACACTGCTGAACATAAAGCCGATCCTAAAGGGTGATGAAACGGGACATATTATTTCCTGCGGAAAGGCGCGTGGCAAAAAAGCGGCGCTGCAGACTCTTGCCGATAAATATGCTGCTCTCGCTTTCGATAAAAAGGCGCTTATCGGCATTGCCCATGCCGACGCCCCCGAGGACGCGGAGCTGCTGCTCGGAATGCTAAAAAAGCAGGGCTTTAAGGGGCAGGTGCTTACCGTATGCTACGAGCCGGTGACCGGCTCGCATGTCGGCCCCGGCACGGTAGCGCTCTTCTTCCCCGGCATCGAAAAATAATCATCCTGTTGATAAACCTAAAAATTTTTTTGCGGCGGTAACGCCGCTTTTTCGTTTTTCCAATGCCTGCGCGGCGGAAAAACATCTTATAAGTGAAAAACCGCTTAATAAGCGGTTTTTCAAGGACACCGGTGTTGCGTTGGCGGAGCATGACAACCGACTGCCACCTGCAGCGGATAAAAGGAGGGCGTTTATGGCGCCGCGGTCGGCAGAAAAACGACGTTCCAAGGAAGTTTTTCGCCTGGCACCGCAAAAGTAGGGAGTGCAGTCCGAAAATCCGTGATTTTCGAGCGAGCGGCATTCCCGTTGGGGAGCGTGTCGGGAAAGTCGACACACTCAAATAATATCAGTCTTCGCAGAGGATATTTATCAGTACATCGGTCATTTTTTCAAGACTCTTTACCGGAATCGCCTCATAAATGCTGTGAAAATTCATGCCGCCCGTAGAAAGATTCGGGCAGGGCAATCCCTCAAAGGAAAGCCTTGCGCCGTCTGTGCCGCCGCGTATCGGCTCGAATTCGGGCTTCACGCCCGCCTTCCGCATTGCACTTTCAATACGGGCGGTTATCTCGGGATACTTTTCAATTATTTCAAGCATATTGTAATAGCTGTCGGTGACGCTTACCTCAAAGGTGGCGCCGGCGTATTTTTTATTTAAAAATGCAACTGTGCTCTCAATGTACTGCTTGCGCTTTTCAAAGCCTTCCTTATCAAAATCCCTTATCAGCATTGAAAGGCGTGCCTCGGTCTCATTACCGGAGACGGAATCGATATGATAAAAGCCCTCCCTGCCCTCTGTGCAGGCGGGAATTTCCGCCGCGGGAAGCAGATTAATAAATTCATTTAGGAAAAGGATCGCATTCCGCATTTTGTTTTTTGCAGAGCCGGGGTGCGTGTTTATGCCGTGCACCGTAAGCTCGACCGCCGCCGCATTAAAGTTCTCGTTTGATATTTCTCCGAGCTCGCCGCCGTCAACGGTGTAGGCAAAATCCGCCCCGAAGCGCTCAAAATCGAACCTGTCGGCTCCCCTGCCTATTTCCTCATCCGGAGTAAAGCATATGCTTATTCTGCCGTGTTTCATCGTGTCATCGGCAATTATGCGTTCACAGGCGGCTATGATTTCGGCAACGCCCGCCTTATCGTCCGCGCCGAGAAGCGTAGTTTTGTCCGACACGATAAGCTCCTCACCGATGTATTTGCCGTCCACCATCGGAGCGTTTTTGCCGTCAAAAACTATTATTTGCGGCTTAACATCCTTCCCGCTCACTGCGGGGGAAGTATCCATATGCGCTATAAGCCCGATTTTAGGCGCATTGTCATAACCGCGGGATGCTTCAATATGACCGTAAACATAGCCGTTTTCGTCATATGCGGCGTCCGCAACGCCTATGCCTTTAAGCTCGCCCGCAAGATATTCCGCCAGCACGGTCTGCCCCGCGGTAGACGGGCAGGATGCGCTTTCCTCATCGGAGGCGGTTTCAAATTTTACATAATTCAGAAATCTCTCTGTCGCGTTCATTTTTATTCCCCTTTTAACAGATAAAGCACACGGTAAAAATATTCGCCGCATGCTTTTACAGCTTAAATATGCAAAAATCCCAAACACGAAAACGCGTTTGGGATTTAAGGAATATTATTTTACCATTCCGGCAACTTCGGCTGCGAAATCGTCAACACGTTTTTCAATGCCCTCGCCCTTTTCAAAGCGAACGAAGGAAACGATCTTAATATCCGAACCCAAAGCCTTAGCGGTGTTTTCAACATATTTGCCTACGGTAATTTCGCCGTCCATAACGAACTGCTGGTCAATAAGGCAGTTTTCTTTATAATACTTTCCTATCTTACCGTCAACAATCTTGCCGAGAACTGCCTCAGGCTTGTTAGCCATCTTCGGATCCTCCTTCATCTGTGCGATGAGGATTTCCTTTTCCTTTTCAAGCACTTCAGCCGGAACCGAAGCCTCGTCAAGATAAGCGGGGTTCATTGCGGCAATCTGCATTGCAATGTTTTTGCCCATCTGAACGAACTCGGCATTATCGGCGTCAAGCGCAGTGTCAAAGTTTACAAGAACGCCTATCTTTCCGCCTGCGTGAACATAGGATACAACCTTACCCTCATAGCGGGCAAAGCGGCGAACCTTAATATTCTCACGAACGGCAAGGAAGAGCTCCTGAACCTTTTCTTCAACGGTCTTTCCGTCCTTTTTAAGAGCCAAAAGAGCGTCAACATCAGCCGGATTCTGCTCGGCAACGATTTCCGCAATTTCAGCGGCAAGAGCCTTAAATCCGTCGCCGTTGGCAACGAAGTCGGTCTCACTGTTAATCTCAACAACAGCGCCCACACCGTTCTTGGTGTATGCGCAAACTGTACCCTCGGCAGCTATACGGCTTGCCTTTTTGGCTTGAGAAGCAAGTCCCTTTTCACGGAGAAAATCAGCCGCTGCTTCCATATCTCCGTTGCACTCGGTGAGAGCCTTTTTGCAGTCCATCATGCCGCAGCCGGTCTTCTCTCTTAAAGCCTGTACATCTTTAGCGGTAAAAGCCATAATTATTTCCTCCTAAGAATTATTCTGCAGCTTCCTCTGCTGCGGGCTCCTCAGCGGGTTCCTCGTCATCATTTGCGGCGGTGCCCATTTCAGCGCCCTGTCTGCCCTCGATTACAGCGGCAGCCATAGTCTCGGCTATAAGCTTAACTGCACGGATAGCGTCGTCGTTTCCGGGGATAACGGCGTCAATCTCATCCGGGTCGCAGTTGGTGTCTACAATAGCGATAATCGGAATACCGAGCTTTTTAGCCTCGGCAACGGCTATTCTTTCCTTGCGGGGGTCAACTATAAAGAGCGCTCCGGGGAGCTTCTTCATATCCTGAATACCGCCGAGGAATTTTTCAAGCTTCTGAATTTCAAGATTGAGCTTTATAACTTCCTTTTTGGGAAGCAGCTCAAAGGTTCCGTCGTCACGCATGGCGCGGAGCTGGTTAAGTCTTGCAATACGGGTGCGGATCGTGGTGAAGTTGGTGAGCATACCGCCGAGCCAACGCGCGTTGACATAAGGCATTCCGCAGTGCTCTGCTTCTTCCTTAACAGAATCCTGAGCCTGCTTCTTTGTGCCGACGAAAAGAATATCGCCGCCCTCAGCCGCTATATCGCGGGCAAACATATAAGCCTCGTTAAGCTTCTTAACGGTCTTTTGAAGGTCGATGATGTAAATTCCGTTACGTTCTGTGAAAATGTACTCCGCCATTTTCGGGTTCCAGCGTCTTGTCTGATGTCCGAAATGAACACCTGCTTCAAGAAGCTGTTTCATAGATACTACTGCTGGCATTTGTTTTTCCTCCTAAGGTTTTACCTCCATCCTGCCGTTTTCCGGGAATTTTCAAAGAAAACACCTTACCGGTTCAAAGCAGAATGTGTGTGTTTATTACCGCCCATACCGGACAGCCGAAGTATTATACCACAAAAAAACATAAAAATCAAGCATTTTTTACGGAATTATCCGATTTGCGTGTATGGGTTAAAATGATGTGACCCAATAAAAATAGAAATTGACTTCCAAATCAGACTGTTGTCAATAAAGCAGACAGCAAAAAATCAAATCCGAACTTAACACCGACCGACTATTGACAAACGCCTGAAAATATGTTACATTTGTAGCATAAGGATAGAGGTGCGGTTTGTTAAAAGTAAGCCATGCGTGTTAAGTTCGGCAGAACAACAGCATGGCTGAAAGGAGCAGCCGCCGAAGACGGCGTGCCGGCGGGCATACTGTCTGGTAATGCGGAATAATATCCGTATTACTGTCGCTTTTGCGGAGAGCTATCGAAAAAGAGGAATGTTATTTAATTGTTTTTCTTGATTTTGATAGCCGATGCAATCGGCTATTTTTTTATTTTTAAAAAAGGAAAGTGTTTTTATGAAATCTCCTGTATTTACAGGCGCAGCAACAGCGCTGATAACTCCTCTTGATGAAAGCGGAATAGATTATAACGCCCTTGCAAGGCTCATAGATTGGCAGATCGAAAGCGGTATAAACGCCCTTGTTGTGTGCGGAACGACCGGCGAATCCTCGACCCTCACCGACGCAGAGCACAAAAAGGCTATCGAATTTGCGGTAAAGCAGGTGAACGGGCGTGTTCCCGTAATTGCGGGAACCGGCTCAAATGACGCGGCTTACGCCCTTGAGCTTACCGATTTTTCCTGCAAGGCAGGGGTCGACGGCGTACTGGTTGTGACCCCCTACTATAACAAAGCCACTCAAAACGGGCTTTTCAGATTATTTACCGCAATTGCCGACAAATCCTCCTCTCCCGTCATATTATATAATGTGCCTTCAAGAACGGGAGTAAATATGGCCCCCGAGACCGTAGCAAAGCTTTCGTTACATCCGAATATAAACGGTATTAAGGAAGCCGGCGGCAGCATTTCTGCCGTTGCGGAAACAGCTCAGCTTTGCGGGGATAACATCAACATATATTCCGGGAACGACGACCAGACCGTGCCTATAATGTCGCTCGGTGGCAAGGGCTGTATTTCGGTTCTTTCTAATCTCCTCCCGAAAGAGACCGCCGAAATGTGCGAAAAAATGCTGAAGGGAGATACCGCGGGCGCACGCCGCATGCAGCTTGATTATCTTCCGCTGATAAAGGCGCTGTTCTGCGAGGTAAACCCGATACCCGTTAAAGCGGCAATGGCGGCCATGGGCTTTTGCAGGAACTGCTTAAGACTGCCGCTCACACCGATGGAGGAAGCACACGCGCAGCAGCTTTTTGAAGAAATGAGAAAGTGCGGCATTGAAATTTGAAATCAGTCGTTAACGGGAGAATGAATATGTTGTATGATAATCTAAATGTAAACGAAAAGGGGCATCTCTCCTTTGCGGGGTATGACACAGCAGAGCTTGCCGAAAAGTACGGTACTCCGCTTTATCTTATGGACGAGGACAGAATCCGCTCCCGCGTGCGGGAATACAAATCGGCGTTTGAGCGGTATTTTCCCGCAGGCTCTGTGCCGGAATTTGCAAGCAAAGCGTTTTGCTGCAAGCAGATCTACCGCATAATGGCTGAGGAGGGCATAGATATAGATGTTGTCTCCCCCGGAGAAATATATACCGCAAAAACCGCAGGCTTCCCTATGGAGAAAAGCTTTTTCCACGGCAATAACAAGACCGACGGCGATATAAGACTTGCAATAGACAGCGGCGTGGGATATTTCGTTGCCGATAATACAGACGAGCTTGAAGCATTAGAGCAGATTGCCGGTGAAAAGGGCGTAAAACAAAGAATTCTGTTAAGGGTGACCCCGGGGATAGACCCGCATACCCATAAGAAAATTTCCACCGGCTCTGTGGAATCGAAATTCGGCATTTCGATAGAAACGGGTCAGGCATTTGAAACCGTGAAATCGGTGCTTGCAAAAAAGAATATCATACTGTGCGGCTTTCATTGCCATATAGGCTCGCAGATATTTGAATCCTCCCCGTTCGGAACAGCGATTGAAATAATGCTTGAATTCATAAAAAGAGTAAAGGATGAATTAGGCTTCGCACCCGATATGCTCAATTTAGGCGGCGGCTTCGGTGTTCGTTATACCGAAAATGACCCCGAGATTGATTATACCGCAAGAATCCGCGAGGTATCCGAAATAATAAACCTTCGCTGTGAGCAGATGGGACTCACTGTTCCTAAAATTCTAATGGAGCCGGGCAGAAGCATTGTAGCCGATTCGGGAATTACGCTTTATACGGTAGGCGGCGTTAAGGAAATTACCGGCTATAAAAACTATGTTTCGATTGACGGCGGTATGACCGATAATCCCAGATATACGCTTTATGAATCGGAATACACGGTAATTTTAGCTTCCCGTGCAGCCGCAAAGCCCGATTTTACCGCGACTGTTGCGGGCAGATGCTGCGAATCAGGCGACCTTATCGGCGAGGATTTTAAGCTGCCGAAGCCCCGCCGCGGGGAAATACTGGCGGTGCTTACCACCGGCGCATACAATTACTCTATGGCTTCAAACTATAACCGCATAGGCAGACCCCCCGTTGTAATGCTGAACCGCAATTGCGATTATGTGGCGGTGGAGCGCGAAAGCCTTGAGGATATGTGCCGCCTTGATAAGTAAATATCGGGTCTCTGCCGTTCTGCAGCATTCCCGTACATGAGCGTGTCGGTTTATCGGCACGCTCAAAGCCTTTTAGGGCTTGACTAAACGGGGCTGATTGTGTATACTTGTATATGCCGCAATGCGGCAGGATTTATATAAATTTTCAAGGGGATGTTATTTTAAATGAACAGCGGTTATTTTAATGCGGTAATGCCGTTTGCGCAGCAATCGGGGCTTAAGCTTGATGAGCAAAGCGGCGTAATTTACGGTAATTATCAGGGCTATGATATCACAATACTTCCGACCGGCAGCGGTAAAACCTTCCAGCTTTCATTTTCGGTAAAGCGCGGCGAGGAAGCGCCGAATATCACGGAAATGCAGAAGCTCACCCGCCTTTATAAATCACTCTTTTTAGGCGCGATAACCGACCGATACAGCGTATCCTTCAACATTAAATCGGCAGGCTTCGGAGCTTCCGCCGCCGTTAACAAAAAGCTTATACCTGCGCTTTCCGCCGCAGTCACCTTCCTGCGTTCGGAGAATTATACAAACTGCTGCGCGGGCTGCGGAAAAATCGGCGTAAACGGCAGCTATTACATATACAATTCGCCCTCGGTGCTCTGCGATTCATGCTTTGAAGCCTTTAAGGACAGGCATAACGAGGTTCGCAGAAACGAGGAGCAGAAGAGCGAAAACCTCGTCGGCGGAATTGTCGGCGCGCTTTTGGGCTCGCTTATAGGCGCGCTTGCGATAATTCTTATAAGCCGTCTCGGCTATGTTGCGGCGATTTCGGGCGTTATTATGGGCGTCTGCACGCTTAAGGGCTATGAAATGCTCGGCGGCAAGCTCACCAAAAGGGGCGTAATAGCTTCCTGTATCATTATGTTTATAATGGTGCTTTTGAGCTACCAGATTGACACGGCAATTGCACTTTATTCCCTCGACGACTACAAGGAATTAGGCTTCTTCGGCTGCTTCAGACTTTTGAATTATGCTATGTTCAACGGCGGAATCGATTGGGGCAGCTATCTGCCCGACCTTATACTGCTTTATGCGTTTACGGCGCTCGGCGCGGTTCCCACCGTTTCAAATACGCTTAAAAAACACGAAAGCCTCGGCAAGGTTTACAGAATGGGTTCTTACGCAGTGCAAAGCGAGGAAAATATAAATATATAAAAACATATAATAACAGGTTCAGCGCGGACTCCGACCGAAAAATCGGAATCCGCGCTGACTTTATATTTCACACACTAAATAATATTTTTGGTTGCAACAACATCCGTGCCGAAAACGCCCTCAATAATAACATCCCCTATTTTTACGGGAGCGCAAACGCTTTTTGCCCTTATAAGGCGCATAACCTCAAAAATCTTATCCTTCGGTACAGGGCTTGCGGTTTTAACGCTCACCATTGTGTCCTCGCGGTTTTCCACACGGACGGATGATGTAACGGTACGCGTGGGGTTGGTGCATTCGTCTATGGCGTACTGCTTGCCCTTTGGGCAGCCGTTGCCCGTAACGGTTATATTATCGCCGTTAATTTCGACTTTGAGCGCGCACCCGCGCGGGCAGATTATGCAGGTCATATCCCTTGTCATTTAACTTCCTCCAGACTGACGGTTATTTCTTCCTCCGCCAAAACCAATTTTTCCGGCTTTAGCACTATCTTTTCCATTTCACCCGGCGCTGCTTTCAGCCGCACGGCGGTTGCAAGCACATTATCGCCCGAGCTTACGGTGTATTTAACCTTACCGAACGGCTGTGCAACACGCAGGAACAATGCTACATCATTTTTCTCATCGGCGTTTATTCTCTGCGGCAGAACATAGCGTACGCCGTTACCCGCCTTTGTGCTTACGGTTTTGCCGCAATTTGCGCCGTTCAGCACATAAACTGCTGCTCCCCTGCCCGCAATTTCAGCCTCGTCCGACACATAATCCACAAGGTCGTGCACCTGCAAAACATTTCCGCAGGCGAAAATGCCCTCTGTCTCTGTTTGGCGGTTTTCATCCACCATAGCGCCGCTTGTAATTCTGTCCATCGCTATTCCGGCGTTGCGGGTCAGCTCATTTTCGGGAATAAGTCCTACCGATAAAAGCAGCGTATCGCAGGGTATATAACGCTTTGTTTCTTCAATTATATTGCGTTTTTCGTCTACCTTTGCAATTGTCACGCCCTCTACCCTTTCCCTGCCGTGAATTTCCGCCACGGTGGTGGATAAATAAAGCGGTATGCCGAAATCCTCAAGGCACTGAACAATGTTCCGTTTAAGTCCGCCCGAATACGGCATAAGCTCTAAGACTGCTTCAACCTTTGCGCCCTCAAGCGACATTCTGCGCGCCATAATAAGTCCTATATCGCCCGAGCCCAATATAACAACTTTTTTACCAACCGAGTAGCCCTCACAGTTCATAAGCTTTTGCGCCGTGCCCGCGCTGTATACCCCTGCGGGGCGTGTTCCCGCGGTGTTGAGCGCGCCGCGGCTGCGCTCGCGGCAGCCCATTGCAAGAATTATAGCCTTTGCCCTAATTTTAAGCAGCCCTGCGGTGCTTTGCGCGGTTACTGTTTTATCGGATGAGATATCCGTTACCATAGTTTCGCAGTATGTCTTTATTCCGCGCTCTTCTACCTTTTCTGCGTAGACCGCCGCGTATTCGGGGCCTGTAAGCTCGCGTCCCAATTTGTGCAGCCCGAAGCCGTTGTGAATACACTGCTTTAAAATTCCGCCTAACATTTCCTCGCGCTCTAAAATGCAAACATCGGTTACTCCGCTGTCATATGCCGCGACTGCCGCCGCCATTCCCGCGGGTCCGCCGCCTATTACTGCTATATCGTGATTTATCATTTCTTTTCCCCTCACAGTCTGCCTGTTACAGTATTTGATTTTCCGCCCTTTTTGGTTATCTCGGTCATCGGCTTGCCCGTTTCCTTTTCAATAAGCCGCATTACATAGGGCATACAGAAGCCGCCCTGACATCTTCCCATTCCGGCGCGTGTGCGGCGCTTAACGCCGTCAATATCCGTCGCTTTGGGGTTGCGGCGAAGCGCGTCGATTATCTCGCCCTCGCTTACCGTTTCGCAGCGGCATATGATTCTGCCGTAGGCGGGGTTTTGCTTTATATATTCGTCCTTTTCCTCATCGCTCATTTTCTTAAAGGCGTGGGTGTCCTCGCGCGTGCCGTTAAAATCGGGGTTCTCGGTGAGTTCCAGCCCGCTCTTTTCAAGCAGCTTAACAATATATTCCGCAATTGCGGCGGATGATGACAGTCCGGGCGAATCTATCGCTGCGGCGTGGATAAGTCCCTTTATCTTTTCCGATTCCTTTATAATAAAATCGCCGCTTTTCTCCGACGCGCGCACACCCGAAAAAGAGGTTATAACCGCGCGGGTATTAACGCCCGGCACGCTTTTTTTCGCAAGCTCGGCTACCGTTTTAAGTCCGCCCGCCGTGGTCTCGGTGTTTTCGGGCGTATTCACCCTTTCGGCGGTAGGGCCCAAAAGTAAATTACCGTCCGCTGTGGGGGTTACCAAAATTCCCTTGCCGTTTGCCGTAGGCACCTGGAATATTGTGTGCGATACAGTCTCGCCCTCGCTTTTATCGAGCAGCATATATTCGCCCGCGCGGGGTATTATTTCAAAGAATTTGTCTCCCGCGATTTCGGCTATTTTATCCGCAAAGCCGCCCGCACAGTTCACAAGATACCGTGCGGTTATCTGCCTGCCGTCGGCAGAGCAGACCCTGAAGCCGTCCTCAGCCCTTACAATCGCCGTAACCTCATAATTTGTGCGAAGCTCCGCGCCGTTATCCATAGCGTTGCCTGCGGCGGCGATAGTCAGCGCATAGGGGCAGATTATTCCCGCGTTTGTAACAAGCAGCGCCTTTGTAACCTTATCCGATAAATTGCTTTCAAGCCGCCGCGCCTCTGTACCCGAAAGAATATCCATACCCTTTATTCCGTTTTTAATTCCGCGTGCGTAAAGCTCGTCTATAACCGCGTCCTCCTCTTTACCGAACGCAAGCACCATAGAGCCGTTGTTTTTACAGGGGACATTCAGCTCCCCTGCCGCCTTGTATAAAAGCGGCACGCCCTTTGCGTTAAGCTTTGCTTTGAGCGTTCCGGGCTCGGGGTCAAAGCCGCCGTGAATAATTCCGCTGTTTGCCTTGCTGGCGCCCATAGCCACATCATTTTCCTTTTCAAGCAGACAGACCGAAAGTTTATACCTTGTAAGCTCTCTTGCTGTCAGCACGCCCACAACGCCCGCGCCGATAATTGCCACATCAAACATTTTTTTACTCCTCCACTGCAAAAACTATATTTTCAATAGACGAAAGACAGGAAACATCCATATCTATCCGTTTATCTATTACCACATTAAGCCCCACGCTGCCCTGATTTCCGCTTTTCGGCGCAAAAATCTGATAGGTAAAGCTTTCGGGGATTTTCCTTTCCAGCTCTTTTAAGACCTCGTTCACCTTATATGCGGTATCTATTTCAATATAAATAACCTCAGCCGATTTGCGCTTGCGCTCAAACCTTGCAAACAAAACTATTGTGGATAAAAACAGCACCGTAACCGCTACCGCGCCCACATAATAGCCGTAGCCGAGCGCCACGCCTATTGTTGCCGTTGCCCACACGCCCGCGGCGGTGGTAAGACCGGTTATCATATTGTTGCTTTTAAGTATTATCATACCCGCGCCCAAAAAGCCTATACCGGATACCACTTGAGCCGGTATTCTGAAAACATCGCCGTTATTGCCCAAAACATCCGATACAAACATACTTGTCATGCTCGTCATACAAGCGCCGAGGCACACTAAAATGTGCGTTCGCATACCCGCCGCTCTGCCGTGCCGCGCGCGTTCGCTGCCTATGAGTCCGCCTATTACCACGGCGGCAAGCGCCCTTAAAACCGTATTTAAAATCATCTGCTGCATAAAAAAGCACCTCCAAAAAAAATAAAAGCGGAAAAACCAAACGGCCGTTTAACAGTCGTTCGTTTTTTCCGCTCTCTTTAACTCCGCAGATTATATTATATTCTAAATTTCATTCCATAATTCTTTTTTGCCTGTTGAAACCGCAATCGCATTGGCAGACAGCGCCGCCGTTACCTCCTGCTTGGTTTCAATAAGCCCTCCCGCAATAACGGGAATTTTGTGCGCGGCAACAGCTTTAAGCGCCTTCGGTATTACCCCCGGCATAATTTCTATTAAATCGGGACGGGTGTTCTCAATCGTTTCGGAAATCGAATGCATTCCCTTTGAATCGAGAATGAAAAAGCGCTGAACCGCAAGCAGGCCGCTGTCGTGCGCCGCGCGAATCAGTTGGGTGCGGGTGGAAATAATTCCGTCCGCTCCGAGTGTTTTGAGCCACTGGATTCCCGCCTTGTCCTTGCCTATTCCGTCAGCCAGATCGATATGTATAAAAACAAATTTGCCGTTTTGCTTTGCCGCCTTTATATCGTCGCTGACCGTTATAATATCCGCGCCCAAATGAAACAGCACCTCTGCATCCGATAAAACGGCGCTTTGCCAACCCACACGGTCGGTAGCGGCAATTACGGGCGTTCTTTCAAGCGCTTCTATAATAGGATTCACGCATTTTTCTCCTCTCCGATAAACCCGAAAAAACCTTTATTATTAAAAAAATCATCGTTTAAATCTTTTCATAATAAATCCAACTGCAAAATCAATCGGCACAGACAGTATCAAAGCCATTCCTGCCGAACAAATAACTGCCAAAGGATAATATTTGAATCTATCAGTTATAACCGTAACCGTCTTATTAAGATGAGCATATACAATTTTGTCCGAAAGCCATGAAAGTAAATATGCCGAAAAAGTTAATGAAGATAAATAAGCAAAAAAGCTTGAAATTGATTTATTTACTTCGGATTTAAAAAGCGAGTTGATAAACAAAAATACCAAGACGGAGTTCACTGTATTCTCAATTCCGCCCCACTCGTTCCACATTCCCCAAACAAAAACTGCGGAATGCGAACGCCAAATATTGTATATGCCTGTCACAAGCACGGAGAATAAAAGAATCGGTAGAACCTTAATCGGATTGATTTTTTTAAAATCAATATATTTTTTCAAATAAGCCCCTATATAATAGTAGGTTATAGGATAAATTCCCACCCACCAATCAGGTATTAAAGCAGTAGTCTCTTTATTCAACCGAGGATTTAAAAAAGCACCGTGAGTTGAAAAATCATAAATATTAAATATCGAAGGAAGTAAAGTGAGAAAAACAAAAACCGAAATCAGAATAATGTGCATCCTCTTTTCGTTAATTGAGTTCCAAATCAAATTTAAAAAAGGAGTCAACAGAAAAAGACCGATGTACATATTAACATACCATGAATACTTTGAAAAATCGGTTATTCCGAAAATAATGTTTTTTAAGTTGAAATCTTCAAATCCGAAAGACATTGAAAGCGCATATATGATTAGCATACATATAATGTACTTTAAAATCAGCGGCAACAACTTTTTATAATATTTTAAAATGCATGAGCTGTTTAATGCCGTATTTTTTGCCGAGACAAGATAACCGGTGAGCAAAAGGAAAAGAGGAACGCACACCATAAATGCGGTTTGGAAAATCACCATTACATACATCTTTTTGCCGATGACCGTGCTTGAATAAAACTCCGTGTTCAAAAAGGAATGAACAGCCACTACTGATAAAAAGGCATATATTCTTGTAACGTCCAGCCCGACACTTCTGTTTTTGCGCATTTCAAGCTCTGCTTGCGGCATCAGTATTTTATTCCCATAAGCTTAAGCCAACGCTTTGCGTCGTTCAGCCAATCCTTAACATAAGCCATGCTTTCGGGAACGGCGTCACAGCTTATCGCATCAACCGTTGATGAACCATGGTAGCCGAACGGGAAAACATGCAGCTCAAACGGAATTTTGCATCTGCTTAACGCGCCGGCATATAAAAGGCTGTTCGCGACAGGAACACAGTCATCTGCCGCTGTATGCCATATGTACGCAGGCGGCGTATGCTCGGTAACACATCTGTCACAGGAGAAATAATCGATTTCCTCTTTCGTGCGTTCCGTTTTGCCGAGCAGATTATCAAAGCTGCCCATATGCCCGTATGCGGGGTCGGCGGTTATTACCGGATATGAAAGCACAGAAGCGTTCACGGGCTTACTCTCCGGGAAAACCTCGCGCACCTCTTTGCAGTCGTACATTGTGGAATAATGAGCGGCAAGATGACCGCCTGCGGAAAAGCCGACTATTGCAAGCTTTGAAACATCGCAGTTCCATTCATCAGCATTTTTGTATATAAGCTCAACCGTTGCCGCGACCTCACGAAGCTGGGTCGGGAAACAGTGGGGGGCTACCGAATAATAGATAACGAACACATTAAAGCCTTCCGGCAGAAAATGCATTGCGATCGGCTCCGCCTCACGCTGACTACACATCGCGTAGCCGCCGCCGGGGCAGACTATCATGCAGGGGCGTTTTCTGTTTTCCCTGTGCATTTCGGTCATGTTATAGGGCAGATAAATATCCACCGTAGGGTCACAGCCGTTTTCCCCTAAAAACGGATAGGCGTCTTTAAGATGTAAGGTTTCTGTTTTCATAAGGCATCTCTCCTCTACCGAACAATATTACCACGCACAGATGAAAAAATCAATATAAAAATCGCTTTTCATTTATAAATTTTGAATTTTTATGCTTTGTATATTCAGCATAGGATAAAATACGGGCGTATCGCCGTCCAACACCTCACGGTGCATATCAACGGCGGTTATCTGCATGTTTTCGTAGGTCGTGTAGTAATATACCCCGCGCGACGCGTCAAAGCAGGCGGTATATATGGTTTTTTCAAACTTGCCGTTTTCCAATTCGCAGCAGCCGTTCTGCTGCTCTGCGGCGCCTAAAATATGGAAAAGCTGGCAGATTCCCGCCTCCGCGCCGCTTTCCGACACGGAGTTTGCCAAAGTAAACGCCGTTCTTACAAAGCGCGACTCGGATGACAGATCTCCGGGAAGTCCCATAGCCCCCATTCCGCGGCTGTAGATCTTCAGCGGCAGCTTATCGGAAAACATATTTTTCGGCGGCTTCGGGCTTAACGCCATATAATTGTTCAGCATATGCATCTGAAAATTAAATGGCGGATCGTTGGTGAGCACATTTACGGGCGCGTCATAAATTTTAAGTCTGCCGTTTTCGGGCTCGGCAACGATCGTTTCGTTTTTATCCGCTATTATCCAGTGCAGCTTTGCCGCAGGCAGCTGTTCGCTGAACGGGATATTTCCGAGTACGATTTTGTCCAAAAGCTCCCGTGCCTCGGCAACGGAGGAGCATTTTGCGAGAACCAGCGGAATAAATTCGTACGGAGCCGAGGCAGATCCGCTCCCTTCGGCATAGGAGGCGCCGTTTACAAAATTAAGTCCCGCCATGCAAAGTCCCTTTTCATTTGCCGCGTCGTAAAAAAGCGGATAACCGTCCGCCGCATGAGCGGTGCCAATCATTGCGTAATGTCGGAAATCGCTGCCGAACGCTCTGAAATTAAAGGGATAATTTCTCGGTATTACGGCTATCTGCTCACCGTATGACATCTCATAATCCAAATTTCTGCCGAAATACAGTCCGTCGGTTCTGTAAGCCGCCGCAGTACACATGAAAATCTCTCCTTATTCGGCTTCCAAAAGCCTTTTTCGCAGCTCGGTAATATCCGACGCATTTACGCTTCTGTCCGCATTTATATCGGCGGCTTCATCGTATTCCGCCCTCAGGGCGCATTCCTTCATCGAAACATAATCCCTGATGTCCGTAATACCGTCGCCGTTTGCATCACCGCGGACTATAACAATAATTAAGAATTCCCTGCCTAATGAATACCATTTGCCCGACACTGCAGAGATACCTAACCCAGCAGCCGATGTCATTTTGAAGAAATTGTTGCGCAGGTCATTTGAAAATGCAGCCGTGTCCCCCGTCACATAAACATGGAGCCGTGTGCCGTTATTTCTTATAAGCCCGCCCAGTTCTTCGGCAGAAAAGCCTTCTGTTTTACCGCCGAAGACCGTAAAATATCCGGCTTCCTCGGAATCGCACACCGGCATGGCATACTTCGTCTCTTCGGGAGCGTGATCCTCTGTCATTCTCGCATCGGTCAAATTGAAATACGCATATAATATATTGCTTCCCTGATCGTCCCAGGTCAGGTCAACATTATAGTATTTTCCGTCTATTCTTACAATATTCCAAGCGTGAGGCTCTGTATTGCCGCTTATATCCGTACCCATTCCGAGAACCGTAAACGCCTGTATTCCTACGCGCCCCAAAAGGTATTGCAGCGACTCTGTGTACCCGTCACAAACCGCTCCGCCGTTCACCAAGGCGCCGTATGCGCTGTGCATATAAGCTTCGTTCAGATCGTAGGTAATCTTTTTCGCAAGCCTGTCATGCAAAAGCTTTTCACGGTCAAATTCGGGCATATCGGGCGTTATGCCGCGAAGCAGCTCCTCCGCCGCGGCATCGAATTTTTTCTTTGCGCCGGCGGTATCCGCAGCGCTCATATAGCAGTACAGCTCGACCGTTGTTATTCTGTCTCCGAGAATCCAAAACATGCTTCCCTGCTCTGCGTTATACCAAAAATGCTCGGGGTGGTCTCTTCTGTAAGCATCAAGCACAGTCTCGAGCTCCGCCTTTGATAATTTTTCATCTGTAATATCCGTGCTGATTTTATAATTGAGCGTACCGGAGGAGGGATCCTCATAAATATTCTCTGTATTACCCATGCCGGCGGTTATTTTATCATATGCCGATGCAAGTCTTTCACCGTTATTGAGTGCCGATAATGCCTCCCTGCCGTAAAATGACGGAGAAACGAAGACAGGGGCGGCAGGTTGATTTGCAAAAACAGGCAAAGCCGCAGCCGATATTGCCGCTGCAAGCAATGAAATTAACATCCTGCGGATCTTTCTCATAAGCAACCTCCGAAATTTTTATTAAAGCTCGGTAACCTCTATGCTTTCAATTATAACATCGCTTCGCGGAACGTCGTTAACGGTTTCCACCGCGGCGATAGCGTCCACAACATCCATACCCTCGGTCACCTGACCGAATACCGTGTGGCGGAAATCGAGCCACGGTGTGCCGCCGAGCGCTTCATAAGCGGCGGTTATATCGGCAGGAAAGCCGTTATCCTCAAGGTCGCGCATTTGCTCAAGCATATTTGAGGGGACCTCCCTTGCCTGAACGATAAAGAACTGGCTGCCGTTTGTATCGGGTCCCGAATTTGCCATGGAAAGCGCACCGCGCAGATTGTGCAACTCAGGATCAAATTCATCGGAAAAGCTGCCGCCCCAAATAGATTCGCCGCCCGTGCCGTTGCCGCGCGGATCGCCGCCCTGAATCATAAAATCGTTTATAACACGGTGGAATTTAAGCCCGTTATAATACCCGTTTTTGGAGTGGGTCACAAAGTTTTCCACCGTTTTGGGCGCTTTTTCGGGGAACAGCTTAATTTTAATATCCCCCATATTTGTGTGCATAACCGCCAAAGTGTCTCCTTTTTGCGGCGCTGATAACTGAATTGCTGCCATAATTGCTTTACCTCCGATTGATTTTTTGCTTTTAATACTTGTATTTTACTACTATATATTGTATAATACAAGTACTTTTTAAATTAAGAGGAGTAGTTTTTTATGAAATGTCCTTTTTGCAGCTTTGAGGAAAGCAAGGTGATTGATTCCCGCCCGACCGATGAGGGTCAGAGAATACGCCGCCGCAGGGAGTGTTTAAGCTGCGGTAAACGCTTTACTACCTACGAAATTATTGAAAGCCTGCCGATAATCGTTATAAAAAAGGATAAATCGCGCGAAACCTTTAACAGGGACAAGCTTATGACGGGACTTTTGCGCGCCTGCGAAAAACGTCCGGTATCGATTGACACGCTTGACAATATGATTGATGAAATTGAAACCACCCTGCAAAACTCGCTTGACAGAGAGGTAAGCAGTGAAAAAATAGGTCAGCTTGTTATGGAAAAGCTTAAAAAGATAGACGAGGTAGCGTATGTTCGCTTTGCCTCTGTTTACCGCCAGTTTAAGGATATCAACACATTTATGCGCGAATTAAATAAGCTGCTCGCAAGCGATTAACGGAGAGTATTCTATGAATGAAAACGAGAGAATGGCGGAGCTGCTGCTCCCCAATATAACCAAAACCCCCGATTATTACGAGGAATTATATAAACCGAGGAATTTACCCGAGGGCGCACGCGTTACCCGCGTAGCGCCGAGTCCCACCGGATATTTACACCTCGGCACGCTTTTCACCGCGCTTGTAAACCGCATTACCGCGACCTCAAGCGGCGGAATTTTCTACACCCGAATTGAGGATACCGATAAAAAGCGCGAGGTTGAGGGCGGTATTGACGATATTATAGGCGGGCTTGACCGTTTCGGAATAAAAATTGACGAGGGCTTTATAAGCGGTGATAAACAGACAGGCGATTACGCGCCCTATAAGCAGAGCGAGCGCGCCGAAATCTACCAGACCTACGCTAAAAGCCTTATAAAACAGGGGCTTGCTTACCCCTGCTTTTGCACGCCCGAAGAGCTTGAAGAAACGCGCCGCGTTCAAGAGGAGCAAAAGGTACGCACCGGCTATCACGGCGAGTGGGCAAAGCACAGGAATATAACCGCAGACGAGGCAGCCGCACTTATAGCCGAGGGCAAGCCGTATGTTGTGCGCCTGCGTTCGCCGGGCAATGAAGAAAATAAAATTGTATTTGACGATTGCATTAAGGGCAAAATAGAAATGCCCGAAAATGACGAAGATTTTGTAATTTTAAAATCCGACGGAATACCCACCTACCACTTTGCGCACGCGGTGGACGACCACTTAATGCGTACCACCCATGTTTTGCGCGGGGATGAATGGATATCCTCTGTGCCGAAGCATATTCAGCTCTTTAAACTCTTAGGCTTCAGGGTGCCGAAATACGGGCATATTTCCCCCATTATGAAGCTTGAAAACGGCGCAAAGCGCAAAATTTCAAAGCGCAAGGACCCCGAGGCGGCTGTGCATTTCTTCGCCGAGGAAGGCTATGACCCGAACGGAGTTATAGAGTATCTTATGACGGTGGCGGCTTCTGATTTTGAGGACTGGCGCAGAGCCAATCCCGAAAAACCGTATACCGAATTTAAGTTTAACCTTAAAAAGATGAGTGTTTCGGGCGCGCTTTTTGATAGCGATAAGCTGAACGACGTAAGCAAGACCTATATATCAAAGCTTTCGGGTAACGAGGTGTATAACCGCCTGACAGAGTGGGCGCGCGAATTTGATACGGAATTTTACTCTCTCTTAATACGCGATCCCGATTACACCAAGGCTATGCTTTCAATAGACCGCGACGTTCCCAAGCCCCGCAAGGATATTGCGAAGTGGAACGAAGCGAAAAACTATTTCTCCTACTTTTTTGCAGAGCTTTACGAGGAAAATTTAGCGCTGCCCGAGAATATAGAACCTGCAGACGCAAAGGCTTTCCTGCAAAAATACAAAACTCTTTACAACACATCGGACGACCGACAGCAATGGTTCAATGTTATTAAAAGCATTGCGCCCGAAATCGGCTTTGCCGCAGAAACAAAGCAGTATAAGGCAGACCCCGCAAACTTTAAGGGTCACGCCGGTGATTTAAGCACGGTTTTACGCATTGTAATAACCGGCAGGCGCAACACCCCGGACCTTTGCAGTATTATGCAGGTTTTGGGATATGATACCTGTATTGCCCGCATTGACAAGGCGATAAATACGCTTTAGAAGGAGTTTTTAAATTGTCAGAAGAAATTAAAACGGCTGAAAACGCAGCAGCCTCCAATTTTATACATGATTTTATAGACGAGGACCTGAAAGAGGGTGTATACACCCATGTTCAGACCCGTTTCCCGCCCGAGCCTAACGGGTATTTGCATATCGGTCATGCAAAGGCTATCTGCATAGATTTTTCAACCGCCGAAAAATACGGCGGCATTTGCAACCTGCGCTTTGACGATACAAACCCCGTTAAAGAAGACGTTGAGTATGTTGACGCTATAGAGCGCGATATTAAATGGCTCGGCTTTAACTGGGCTAATGTTTACTATGCGTCGGATTATTTTGATTTTCTTTACGAGTGCGCTCTAAAGCTTATTGATAAGGGTCTTGCCTATGTTGACGAGGCGTCGGCAGATGAAATCCGCGAAATGCGCGGAACACTTACAGAGCCCGGCACCGAAAGTCCTTACCGCAGCCGCCCGATCGAAGAAACAAAAGAGCTATTCCGCCGTATGACCGACGGTGAATTCCCCGACGGCGCAATGGTGCTGCGGGCTAAAATCGATATGTCGTCATCAAACCTTAATATGCGCGACCCGATCATCTACCGCATTATGAAAGCCACCCACCACCGCACCGGGGATAAATGGTGCGTGTACCCGATGTATGACTTTGCGCACCCGCTGAGCGATGCTAAAGAGGGGGTTACTCACTCGCTCTGCTCACTCGAATTTGAAAATCACCGCCCGCTTTACAACTGGTTTTTAGAGGCGCTCGATATTCCGAACCCGCCGCGCCAGATAGAGTTTGCGCGCATGAACTTAAACTACACCCTTACCAGCAAGCGCAAGTGCTTAAAGCTTGTAAACGACGGCTTGGTAAGCGGTTGGGATGATCCCAGAATGGCTACCATATGCGGTATGCGCCGCCGCGGCTACCCTGCCGAGGCTATACGCGCATTTGTTGATAAAATAGGCGTTTCAAAGGCATACAGCGTTATTGATTACGCGCTGCTTGAATCCTGCGTGCGTGATAACCTGAATGAGAACGCCGACCGCGCAATGGCGGTTTTGCGCCCCTTAAAAATAATAATCGACAATTACCCCGAAAACAAGACTGAGGAGATTGCAATTGACGTAAACCCCGGCAAGCCCGAAAAAGGCAAGCGCAGCGTTACCTTTTCGCGGGAGATATTTATTGAGCAGGACGATTTTATGCTTGACCCACCCGGTAAATATTTCAGGCTTTGCCCCGCAAAAGAGGTTCGTCTAAAGGGCGCTTACTACATTAAATACGCATCCCACGAAACAGATGAAAACGGCAATATAACCGCCGTTCACTGCACCTATGACCCCGAAAGCTACGGCGGCGAAACGCCCGATGGCAGAAAGGTAAAGGGCACGCTGCACTGGGTGAGCGCGGATAATTCGGTTGAAGCCGAGGTAAGGCTTTACGAGCGGCTCTTTAATGTGCCGAACCCGAGCGATGAGGAGGGAGTATCCTCCTTTGCGGATAATATAAATCCCGAATCGCTTACAGTGCTTAAAGGCTGCCGAATAGACAGGTCGCTGGCAGGCGTTAAACCGGGGGATACCTTCCAGTTTATGCGCCAGGGCTATTTCTGCACCGATACCGATTCTACGCCCGAGCGACTTGTATTCAACCGCACCGTTGCACTTAAGGACTCGTTTGCTAAAAAGGCGTAAGCTATGACTGTAAACGATATTTTTGAATTTCTGAACGGTATAGCGCCTGTAAACACCGCCTGCGATTTTGATAATGCGGGCATATTAGTCGGAGACCCGTCGGCCGAGGTAAGCGGCGCGGTTGTGGCGCTTGACTGTACCGCGTCCGCCATAAAAACGGCAATAAAAAATAACTGTGAATTGATTATAACCCACCACCCCGTTATATTTGACCCGCTGAAGACCATACTTGCGGGCAGTACCGTTTTCGAGCTTATAAAAAGCGGCATTTCGGTTATATCAATGCACACAAATCTTGATATTGCCGTATCGGGCGTTAACGATTGCTTATGCCGCGTGCTTGGATTCGATAATTTTGAAAAAAGACCCGCAAGCGACGGCTATCTGCTGAATTTTGCAGAGCTTGATACTCCGCTATCAGCAGATGAATTGGCGCAGCATATCAAAGAAAAGCTCGGCGGAAGCGTTAAATTTACCGACAGCGGCAAAAGCATTAAAAAAATCGCCCTCTGCTCAGGCAGCGGCGGCGGATATGCTTTTGATACGGCGATATCATGCTGCGACGCGCTTATAACGGCGGATGTTAAGCACAATATTTTCATAGACACAGAGCGCCTCGGAATTTCCGTATTCGACGCGGGGCATTTTAACACCGAGGATGTGGTTACAGAGCCACTGAAAGGCCTGCTTTCGGAGAAATTTAAAACCGTAAGCTTTTATACCGATCATCACTCGGAAATTAAATATGTATAACAAATGCCGCTGCAGCTTATAAGTCCGCAGCGGCAAAATTATTTATCTGTTTTAAAGCGATGCATCTTCAAAAATTATATCGGAAGAAATTATATTGAAGCCGAATGCCGAATTTTCATTTTTCACGAAAAGTGTTGAAGCCTTAGCGGTTTCCGTTTCACTGTCATGCGAGAAAATTTGAACCACGGTCACAACTGTATAGCTGCCGTCCTCATTCTCGGTGATGACGGAATTTGAATGCTTATAAACCGAGAAGCCGCGCGGAATAACATACACATAATTTTCACGCTGCGGGAAATCCTTTGTGACGGCGGCAAAATCGACGCCTTCCACACCGTACATATTGTAAAGGTAACCGGAAATCACGCCGCTCGAAATATAGCCGTTCTCCGCCCTGTCAAGCAAAGCAACCTCGGAGCATGCTGTCATTTCATAAACACTGTCAAACGCGTCATTATAAACGAAATTATGATTAAGCATATTGAGAAAGCGCGCACTCAAAATCTTTTCCTGTGAGACTGCCGGTGCTGACGGTTTTTCGGTAGCGGTCGCCGCGGGCTTAACCGAAAGCGAAGAAAAAGAAATCAGCAAAACAAACGCCAGTGCCGCAATGCTTAAAATTCCCTTTTTCATACTACCGCCTCCAAGCTTTTCTTCTGTTTATAATTATATACCGAATTTTCAAAAAGTACAAAAACAATTCGGTTACAAATGGTATCAAAGCTGTTACATTTAAACACCCCCTGTCAACCGTTCGGCTGACAGGGGGCGTGTGTTAATGCTCCTGATTCGTTAAATCAAATAACCCTTACTCTTATAACCCCGGAAATAGCGCCGATCTTATCGGCAACATCCGAAACATCTGCCTTACTGACATCAAGCATTGTATATGCATAATCCCCGCGGGATTTATTAAGCAGGTTTTCAATGTTTACATTATCCCCCGCGAATATTCCCGTAATGGCGGTAAGCATATTCGGGATATTTTTGTGTATAACGCAGATTCTGCTTTCCCCGCTGCGCGGCATTACAATTTCCGGCAGGTTTACGGAGTTGACGATATTGCCGTTTTCAATGTAATCTATAAGCTCCTTAGCAGCCATTCCAGCGCAGTTATCCTCCGATTCGGGGGTCGAAGCGCCGAGGTGCGGTATTGCAATAACGCCCTGCGCGCCCAAAATATCGTCGGACGGGAAATCGGTAACATAGGAAGCAACCTTGCCCGCTTCGAGCGCTGCCAAAAGGTCTTCGCTGTTTACAAGTCCGCCGCGCGCGAAATTGAGAATACGCACGCCGTCCTTCATTTTAGCAATAGCCGCAGCGTTTATAAGGTTTTTGGTGGAATCGGTCAGCGGCACATGCACGGTAATATAATCGCACTTTTCAAAAATTTCGTTTATATCGAAAATATGGACCGCATTGTGAGTCAAATTCCAAGCCGATTTGACCGAGAGATAAGGGTCATAGCCGAAGACCTTCATACCGAGGGCATTTGCGGCATTTGCCACCATAACGCCGATAGCGCCGAGGCCTATAACACCCAGGGTCTTGCCCTTAATTTCAGGGCCGGCAAAAGCGCCTTTGCCCTTTTCTACCTCTTTGCCTACCTCTGCGCCGTCGCCCTTAAGGGTCTTAGCCCACTCAATGCCCGAAACCACGCGGCGCGAGCTGATAAGCAGACCCGCTATAACCAGCTCCTTAACAGCATTGGCATTTGCTCCCGGAGTGTTGAAAACAACTATTCCCTGTTCGGAGCAGCGGTCAATCGGTATATTATTTGTTCCCGCTCCCGCGCGCGCTATGGCTTTAAGGCTTGCGGGAAACTCCTCATCATGCAGCGCGGCAGAGCGCACAATAGCACCGTCGGCATTTTCCACCTCGTCGCCTACCGTATATTTATCGTCAAAGGCTTCAAGACCGATTTTAGAGATTTTATTGTAGGTTTTAATTTTATACATTACACGTTCTCCCCCTCAAACTTCTTCATAAACTCAACCAGCTTTTCAACGCCCTCTATCGGCATTGCATTATAAATTGAAGCGCGCATGCCGCCTACAGACCTGTGACCCTTAATGTTCACGAAGCCCGCCTTTTTAGCCTCAGCTACAAACTTAGCGTCCAATTCCTCGCTGCCGGTTACAAACGGTACATTCATAAGCGAGCGATCCTCGGGAACGACAGTACCCTTGAAAAGCTTGCTGTTATCAAGAAAATCATAAAGAATCTTCGCTTTTTTCTCGTTGATTTTCTTCATTTCCTCAAGTCCGCCTATTTTCTTTATCCATTTAAAGGTAAGTCCCGCAATATAAATTGCATAGCAGGGCGGAGTGTTGAACATTGAGCCGTTATCGGCATGGGTCGCGTAATTCAGCATTGTGGGGGTAATATCCATAGCGTGACCGATTAAATCCTTGCGGATTATAACAATGGTAACGCCGGCGGGGGCAACATTTTTCTGCGCGCCCGCATACAAAACGCCGAATTTTGTAACATCAATAGGTTCAGAGAGTATGCAGCTTGAAATATCGGCTACAAGCGGCACATCGCCCGTATCGGGCAACTCGTGGTATTTTGTGCCGTAAATGGTGTTGTTCATGCAGATGTGAACATAATCCGCCTCGGGGTCGAAATCGGCGCGGGTGGTTTTCGGGATATAAGAAAAGGTCTTATCCGCACTTGAAGCCACGGCTCTTGCCTTGCCGTAGCGCGCCGCCTCTTTGTAAGCCTTGTTAGCCCACTGACCTGTTATAATATAATCCGCCTTGCCGTTTTTGGTCATAAGGTTCAGCGGCACCATTGCAAACTGGGTCGAAGCGCCGCCCTGTAAAAACAGCACATCATAATTATCGGGAATATTCATAATTTCGCGGAGGTTCTTCTCCGTCTCGTCAAATATTGCCTGATATTCCTTTGAGCGGTGGGACATCTCCATAACCGACTGCCCCGTCTCGCCGTATTCCATCATTTCCGCAGCAGCGGTCTTCAAAACATCCTCGGGCAGCATTGAAGGGCCTGCGCTGAAATTATAAACTCTTGCCATATTATTTTCCTCCGTAAAAGTGTGATCTTTAAGCCGGGCGCCGCACAGCTTCGCTCCCCTCGGCTTTACATTGAGTACATTATATTACCATTTTATTCATTTGTCAATGTGATTGTTAAAAATATATCAATATTTTTTCATTTTATTTTAATTCGTTAAAAAAGATTGTTAATTATTTGACAATATTCCCGTTTTTGACTTTTCTCTACTTATATAATATCTATGCGTAATTCGGGATTTGAAAATTAATATATGCGTTACAAATAGCCGAAGGCTTTCCGGTATTCTGTGAGCCTTCGGTTTGTTCTGAAGCTGTAATTATTTTCTGCCACATATCAAAAAATCCCCCGATGCATAGCATCGGGGGATTGCCGTCACAGCAGGAATTTTCTTTTATGCCGCGGCTTTATTCGTCCTTATGGCAGGAGCCTGCCATAGCACAGTGGGCACAATTGCAGCCGCAGGAGGATTTACCCTTTTTCTTATTCCGCACAAGGCTCACTATAATAGCGGCAACAACGGCAATAAGCACAAGGCATATAATTACGGTAGCAATATTTGTTTTTAACCACAACAACATACAGAAGACTCCTTTCAAAGAATGGATGTTTTTTAAACTTTTACTTTTGAAGTAAGCTTTGTAGCCTCTTTATATGGGCGGAAGAGCATATAAACTATAAGTACCAATGCCGCAACCGCGAAGATAAGACCCAAAACGTTTACATTGCCGGTGAAGAGACCGCCGAACTGATTTATCATAAGAGCGATAACATAAGCAAAGCCGCACTGATAGCCGATTGCAAACCAGGTCCACTTCCGGCTGTTCATTTCACGCTTGATAGCGCCGATAGCCGCAAAGCAGGGTGCGCAAAGCAGGTTGAACACAAGGAACGAATACGCGGTGATTCCGGTGAACGCAGCGGCGATGTTCTGGTAAACGCTTGCGTCTCCGCCGCCGTAAAGTATACCGAGAGTACCGACAATGTTTTCCTTAGCCACAAGACCGGTAATGGAAGCCACAACCGCTTTCCAGTTGCCCCAGCCGAGAGGCTTGAATATCCAGGCGATAGCGCCGCCGATTTTAGCAAGGATAGAAGAGCTTATCTGATCTTCCTCTAACATTCCGAACGAGCCGTCTGCCCAGCCGAAGTAGGTGGTGAACCAAACGAGTATGGTGGAAAGAAGGATTATTGTACCAGCCTTCTTTATGAAGGACCAGCCGCGCTCCCACATTGAACGGAGAACGTTGCCGAGGGTCGGCCAGTGGTAAGCCGGCAGCTCCATAACGAACGGAGCGGGATCGCCCGAGAACATCTTTGTTTTCTTAAGCATAATGCCCGAAACGATTATTGCAGCCATACCTATGAAGTAAGCCGAGGTTGCAACAAGTGCAGAGCCGCCGAAGATAGCGCCCGCGATCATTGCAATAAACGGAACCTTAGCGCCGCAGGGGATAAATGTAGTTGTCATAATGGTCATACGGCGGTCGCGCTCATTTTCAATGGTACGCGAAGCCATAATTCCGGGGATTCCGCAGCCTGTGCCTATAAGCATAGGTATGAACGATTTACCCGAAAGACCGAACTTGCGGAAGATACGGTCAAGAACGAATGCGATACGCGACATATAACCGCACGCCTCAAGGAATGCAAGGAGTAAGAACAGAACGAGCATCTGCGGAACAAAGCCGAGTACCGCGCCTACACCGGCTACGATACCGTCGTTAATAAGACCCGAAAGCCAATCGGCAGCGCCCGCTTTATCAAGTCCGTCGCCTACGAGAACCGGTATACCGGGAACCCATACGCCGTAATCGGCGGGGTCGGGCTCGTCAAAGCCGTTTTTCTCGAAGTATTTAACAGCGTCCGTATAAGACATCGCAACCGTTTCCTCTTCCTCCGCCTTTGAAAGGTCTGAAGGAACTTTGGAGAAGTAAGCCGTCATTGTGTTTACCGCCAAGGTTTCCTCATCCTCAACATCAACAGTGGCGGTTTTTGAGTCGGTGGTGAAGCTCTTTATTTCATCGAGAGCCTTGTCAGCGTCAAAATCATCAGCGCCTACTTCAATTTCGGTGAACGCCTGAACAACCCGGGAAGCCGCGGTGAAATCGTCCGCGGCGGTGCTGTAAGCCTTAGAGCCTATGCCCAAAAGGTGCCAGCCGTCGCCGAAAAGTCCGTCATTTGCCCAGTCGGTAGCGGCAGAGCCTACGGTTACCATTGATATGTAATAAACAAGGAACATTACAAGCGCGAATATAGGAAGACCGAGCCAACGGTTTGTAACCACACGGTCGATCTTATCCGAGGCGGATAACTGACCGACATTTTTCTTCTTATAGCACGCCTTTATAATTGAGGCTATGTAGAGGTAACGCTCATTTGTGATAATGCTCTCTGCGTCATCGTCACATTCCTTTTCGGCAGCCTTGATATCGTTTTCGATATGCGCCAGAACCGTGCCGTCAAGCTTTAACTGAGCGAGCACCTTATCGTCGCGCTCAAAAATCTTTATTGCGTACCAGCGCTGCTGCTCCTCGGGCATATTGTGGACCGCCGCTTCCTCAATGTGAGCGATAGCGTGTTCAACAGTGCCCGAAAAACTGTGCTGCGGAATGGTCTTGGTGTGTTCTGCCGCGTCTATCGCAGCCTCGGCAGCCTCGGTAATTCCCGTACCCTTAAGGGCGGAAATTTCAACTATTTTGCAGCCGAGCTGGCGGGACAGCTCATCGGTATTTATCTTATCGCCGTTCTTGCGGACAACATCCATCATGTTGATGGCAATAACGACCGGTATGCCGAGCTCCACAAGCTGTGTGGTCAAATAAAGGTTTCTTTCCAGGTTTGTTCCGTCGATAATGTTCAGTATCGCGTCGGGACGCTCGGAAATAAGGTAATTTCTTGCAACAACCTCTTCAAGCGTGTAGGGCGACAGGGAGTAAATACCCGGAAGGTCAGTAATTATAACGCCGTCGTGCTTTTTAAGCTTACCTTCCTTTTTCTCTACCGTAACGCCCGGCCAGTTACCTACAAACTGATTGGAGCCGGTAAGTGCGTTGAACAGGGTGGTTTTACCGCAGTTCGGGTTGCCCGCAAGGGCAATTCTGATACTCATAGCTTTTCCTCTCTCTTTCTTCAATTAGCTCTTGCTAACTTTAAAGCTTAAAATATGGGGAAATCCGACTTCCCCGGGAGCGGTTTATTCAACCTCGATCATTTCCGCGTCGGCTTTCCTGAGCGACAACTCATAACCGCGAACATTAACTTCAACCGGGTCGCCTAAAGGCGCTACCTTACGGATATGTACTTCAACACCCTTGGTAATGCCCATATCCATAATTCTTCGCTTAACAGCTCCTTCGCCCGTGAGCTTTACGACCTTTACGGTCTCGCCTACCCTTGCATCCTTCAAAGTTTTCATTAATTTACCCTCCTTAAATTAAATCATTATTTTTTGTGCCATTTCGCGGCTTACCGCAACGCGGGTCTCCTTAACATTTACGATAAGATTTCCGCCCATGGTATTAACGATTATTACGCTGCCCCCAACGACAAAGCCGAGGTTTTCAAGATGCTGCTTGACCTCGGGACTGCCGCCTATCCTCTTTATAACATTTTCTTCTCCTACATTGGCTAATAACAGCGGCATCATTATGCATATCTCCAATCATATAAAAATTAGCGCTTGCTAACTTTTTGCTCGATAAATAGGTTAGCACTCGCTAACCTTGTTAACATTTTATATCTTCCAAAGCATTATGTCAATAGCTTTTTAAACTTTTTTTGTTTTTCGGCGTATTGTAAAATCTGCCGTCGGTTTTTTCGGTCTTACTGTGCAAATTCACAATTTATTAAAAAACCTGTCGGATCATGTCCGAAAGCGAAGCATTGCATCACACCGCACCCGATTTGCGGCGGCAGCTCATCCGTAAGGACGCGGTACCGACAGGCTGAAATTATAGGTCTTAAGCTATTTTCCGCTCGAACCGTTTATAAATTTTATCCACAAGGAAGCAGGCGAAAATACCGATAAACACACCGAGCAGCGCGCCCGCCAAAACATCGGTGGGGTAGTGTACATAAAGATACAAGCGGGAAAGAGCTATAAGTATCGCCAGTATCAGCGCAGGAATACCGAAACGCTTATCCCTTATCATCAGCACGGTCGCCGCCTCAAAGGAAGCGAGCGTATGCCCGGATGGGAACGAAAAGTCCGAAAGCGTCTTTACAAGCAGCTCCGCCTGCATTGCAGTGTTTACATCATAGGGTCTTGTTCGCGCAACGGCGTTTTTGAGGATCAGATTTCCGATTATAAGCCCCAAAAGCAGCGCCGTGCCCATCATAACGCCCGTTTTGCGGGTCTTTTTTATTATTATGAGAAGCAGCGCCGCAGCAATCCAAAAAATGCCCTTATCGCCGAAAAGGGTTATTATCGGCATGACCCTATCGAGAAACGGGCAGGCAAAGGTATCGTGAATAAAATTAAGTATGCCTATTTCAAAATCATTCATCTTTTTTATCCCCCGTGTTCTGCATATCAAGTACCTTATATGTATCGCCGTCGCGGCGGAGGTAAACATATTTATCAAATTTATCCTGATATTTTTCGCCCCTTCGGGTCAGCTCGTTTATAAGGGTTACGCGGCAGCTGAAAAGATTATCGCTGTATTTATGAAAATCGGTGCTCTTAACGTCTTTTATCACATGCTTTTCATGGTCGAGCGCGAATATTACAAGACTTGTGCGGAGGTTTTTATAAAACTTTGTGTCGGTGTCCATATATTTGCGGATCTGCCCCATTGAGGAATCGTTCTGCATATATTCCGCGTAAACACTTGCCGCCTTGCCCGCAAGCTTTCCGACCGCTTCCTTCTCCGCAAATTCCTGAACTACATTGTAAACCGTGCCGTTTTTCTCGACCGGCAGCGCCGTGCTACCCGATTTTGCCGTTATCTGCGGCTCATCGTTCAGCATATTGTCAAGCGAAATTATCTGCTTGTTTATAATGCTGCCGCTTTTGTGAGCGCGGAATCGATATCCGGCAGCTCTTCGTTTTTGCGGTCACCGTCTTCAACAATAATGCCGTTTACCGATATTTCCGCGTCGGAAGTGGCGGAAATTTTATAGGATTTATAAAGCTTTTTATCAAAATCTATTCCCGAAATCGAATAACGCTTTTTGCTGTCGCGCTTTAAATAAACGCTCATAAGCTTGCTGTCGCCCGATTTAACCGAGTAGGCAAGATCGCAGCCCTCGGGCTTTATGGCAGAGGTGGCAAAGGTTAGCTCCTTACCCTTTGTGGCCGCCGTGAAGGCTTTATCGATGCTGTCGTTTGTTTCGTATTTTGAAACACTTATGTGATATTTATCCTTAACGGCGGAAATTTTGCCGCCCTTTACATCGTTATTCATAAAAGCCGACATTATCTGCTCGGGCTGTGCGGCCTCGTAAGCCTTAAGCCAACCGCCGAATGCGAAAAGAAATACTGTAAGCCCTACGGCAAAAAGCGCAACGGCGGAAAAGTAAATTTTATAAAACAGGGAATGTGTTTTCATTTCTTTTCCTCCGATACGATGAAGTATGTCGGTATTCTGCGCGGATTGGTAAACGCCTTGTATCTGTTTACAAGCCCTTTAAGCTGATATGAATCAAGCTGCGATTTATCAATCGAATACTTATCAAAGTAATTGCGGTAGTACATCATTGCGGATGAGCCGCCGTCAAGCATTCCGGCGTTTACCGCGCCGTAGGAGACCATGAGGTCTATAACATCGTTTCTTGTGGCGCCGATGCTGTCAACCGATCTGCCGTCGGTCACAAGCAATATGACCGTGCCGTCTGCACGCTGACCTATTGCGGTGCGCTGCGCTGTGCCGGTGTCGCTGTCGGCATGGAAAAGCTTGATATCCTCTCCGTTTTGCTGAATGAGCACATTCCCCGTCTGGAAGGAGACCGCGTCGCGTATGCCGAGCTTATCAGCCTCCGCCTTGGTCATACCCTCGCGGCAGACAAGCCTATCGTTCTTATCAAATCCGAAGAAGGAGCGTTTAAGTCCGTCGTTCCAAACATTTTTGCCGCCCGAGTAGGTAAGCCCCATAGGCTTTGCTCCCGTGCCCTGACCGCCCGCATCGGCAAATTCGCCGCCGTTTATTGCCGCTATGCAGTTATACTTCTGCGCAATATCGAAAATTCTGGCGCCCGCCGCGGCAGAGGCATAATTTTCGGACGATGCGCCCACGCTTACACGCTTGGGGTCGCGGATAAGCAGAATATATCCCTTAAATTTCGGCTCGTTCAGGTAAATGAGCTTCATACCGTCCACCGCGTCGTCCCATTCATCGGCAGCGGTCTTGCCGTAATCATCCGTACCTATAACATCAACATTTACCTTTTCACTGTCCGAAATTATTTTGTTCACGGTCGAAGCAGGCAGAAACAGGGTCGGTATCCACTTTGTGGCGCTTGCCTCCTTTGCCATTATGACCGTCATATTGCGAAGGCTCTTGCTCGGACCGTAGCAGATCATAAGCGCCGCGGAAATAACGAAAACAAGCACCATTGCAAGCGCCGTGCCGACTGATAAAAGTGTTCTTTTAACAACCGTTCCGGCGGTCAGCTTTTTTCCGCTTTTTTTACCCGCACTTTTATTTTCCTTTGTCTCGGCGAACACCCATGTTTGCTGAATGCGATAGTTTACAAAGAATATCACCGTATCTATTATAAGCTTGATTACCGTTGCAAGGAAAGGTGTGGCTTTAAGCAGATGCGATACCAGTGTCACAAGTCCTGCGGAAATAAACATCTGCGGAATTGCGAGTGCATAGTAGCGCGCAAGCTTCCCGTGCGATTTTGAATCGGCATTAAACACCTTTGTTCGATTTATATTGTAATTAATGACCGAGGATATTGCCCTGGCAATTGCCGTGGCGGTAAGCTCCGCCCATTTGCCGAGTGAAGCGCCGAGCAGCTTCATTGCAAGATAGAAGACCGACAGATCTGCGACAAACGAAATTGCCGAGCTTAAAAAGTAGACAATTATAAAGCGGTATATCCTTAAAGAATCCTGTATCGGGCGGAAGTGGGAGGTCGCGTTTTCCTCTATGTAAACCGTTTCAATCGGCACTTCCTTTATTTTGACGCCGCACTGCCTGAATTTGAGCAGCATATTGGTTTCATATTCAAAGCGGTCGCCCTTAACCGATAAAAGCAGCGGTAAAAGGGAGACCGGGAATGCGCGGAGCCCTGTTTGAGTGTCGGATATCTCCATGCCGCAAAGCACCTTGAATACCAATGAGGTCGTATGATTGCCCATTCGGCTGCGCTTAGGTACATCTTCGCCCGAAAAATCACGGCAGCCTAGCACAGCGCCCTTTCCTATACCGTCAAGCGCGGCGGCGCAGGCGGCGGCGTCCTGAGGACTGTGCTGACCGTCTCCGTCAACCGTTACCACACCCGCAGCGTCGGGACAGTTGCGCAGAATATGGCGGAAGGCTACCTTTAAAGCCGCTCCCTTGCCATGATTCTGCCTTCTGTGTATCACTGTTATATTTTCATCCGAATGCGGAAAATTTTCAAGATGCTCATTATCGCTGCCGTCGTTTACTATGATGATTCTTTCAAAGCCTGCGTCCAGCATTCCGCGAACCGTGTTTTTAAGCTTTTCGTCCGGGTTGAGCGAGGGGATTATCACATAGATATTATTCGCCACATTTTTCACTCCCAAAATATTCGACAATATTAATATTATAATCCCTGTTAACCGGCATTACAAGTAACAAAAAAGAAACAAATTTTGTCATGTTACGGAATAAACATCCTCTGTGCAGCTTCCGAAGCGCTCGGTCAGAAAAGCGTCAACATAGGCGTTATGCTCGGGAACTACGATATAGCTGTATCCCGCAACCGCAGCCGATAAATCGGGATTGCTGCTTTCAATGCGCGCAACCCTCCCCGTTTTGAATGTATATCTTGAAAGGAAATATCTGTATCCCTCTTTATCAAACTGCCATATGACGGCATAAGAGCCGTTGGGTGCATTGTTTGCAGTATATTTTTCCGCAATCGTATCGAGTATTTGTCGGTCGCTGCCCTCGTATGCTTCCTTTTTGAAATAATCGAGGTGCGGCGTTGCGGAAAACAAAATAGCACAGGCAGCGGCTGCGGCATATACCGCGCTTAAAGCTGCGGCTTTTACACCTCTGCATTTGTATGATAAGCCGAACGACTGAAAGACCTCATTCAGTAATATCCAAAGCAGACCCGCCGAAAAAGCCATTATAGTCATGTGATAACGCACATAGCTTGCAAGTATCGAGGCTTCGTAATTCGGCATTGAAAAAATATACATAAAGTAATTTCCGAGCTGATAAGCCGTGTAAGAGCCTATAATCAAGACCGCCGCCTCACCGCACAGCGGCACGGTCAGCCTGAATATTTTAACAATCAGCAGAGCCGCAAGCAGTGCGATAAGAATTATAAAAAAGGCATTATCAAGCGAAAAGACCTTTTTTAAAAAGTCATGCGTAATCTGCGAAATCAACTCGGGAGTTTTTTCGGAAAATACCTGCGAGTAATTCTCCGCTGACATAGAATGCTTTGCGGTCATGCCGCCCGAAAAGGAAAATGCGACATGCTTATCCCAAAGCAGCAGTGCGACGAAGGGCGATAAAAGCGGAAAAATCTTTTTAGGCGACAAAGCATCCATAAAGCCGCGGCATTTAATTATCCGCAAAAGGCAGAAGAGCGAAATTATCACCGCAAAAAATACACCGCTGTTTTTCACCGCGAGTAAAAATATATTTATGGGTATGGTTGCATAAAGCGCAGTTTCGGGGCTTTCCCTGTAATAAAAGCAAACAGAGATTCCCGCAATGCCGAGGCAGGATAACAGCGCGTCCACCTGAAGCCCGGCGGTAATATTAAGAACGCAGAACAGAATACAGAAAACGGCAGCAGAAGCCGATAAATATTCTATCGGACGCTTTTTGCGGCAAAAGGCAAATATACTGCAGGCAGAGCACACCGTTGCGACCTGCTGTATCCAAATAAAGAACCATTCGCTCCGTATTCCGGTTATTTTGGCAAAATAATAGATCAGCGAAGCACTGCCGACCGGGTAGGATGGGAAGTATAGCACCGTATCCTCAAAATTCGGGAATCGGTTTTCGGTAACGATCAGGCGGACTACCGTTCCCCAGTGGCTGAAATTGTCATACCCCATTAATTTTGTGCCGTAGGTAAAAGCAAGCAGGGCTGCAAGAGCCGCGGCGCATATGACCGTACCGCCCGTAATAAGACCCGACGGGCTGTATCGGCGCTTTACGGAAACCGCACACAGTATAACACCCAAAAGGAAAATAACCGCGGCAGTCTCCTTTGTTATGTTTAAAAGCCCCCCGAGAAATATTGCCGAGCCGAAAAAGCTTAAAAGTATCGGCATAATAAGCTCGGCTTTAAGCTTCAATCTTGAATAAAGATATTGCGAATAGCCGTAAAGCGAAAAGAGCAGTAAAATTATCCTTATTATTTTCAAAAGCATTGTTTTCCTCCCAAAACTCCTGTTTTATAAAGTATAACATTACATGCGTGCAATTGTCAATGCGCATATAAACGAAAGCTCTCCTACATAAATTGTAAAAAAATTTCATAAAGTCATGCGGCAAAAACATCCGTCTCAAAGCCTATACCTTATGAAACGGATATTTAACGCGGAACAGCTAAAGAAAAAGTCTGTTGTTATCGGTTTCTCCGACAGCAACAGGCTGATTTTATATAATATCATGTTGTATAGTAATCCACGGTTTAGTTATAATTGAGTCGCCGGCTCATAAACAAAAATCAACCGCAGCCCGATATGAGCCGCAGTTGAAAATTCGGTTTTAATTCTAAGAGGTGCCGGCAATGCGTTATTTACTCCACTCAGCGTATTTAACGGCAATTTCCAAAAATCTTCTTTCAATTTCCTTTCGGTCTGCCTCCGAGAGCTCTCTTATCTGCCGCAGCATTTCCTCTTCTTTAACCGTTATTAAAAAATATGTGCTTTCCCGATTGTTAACCAACGCTGTTACTCCCTTCACATTTTTCGGTATTTGTGCAAAGAAGTAATTTTCAGGACAAATATCGTCCAAGACATATTATAATATCGTATAAAATCTCCTTGTTGTTTTCGGCAAGTACCGAAAGCAGCTGATATGTATTGGAATTTTTAATTTCATTTACGATTGCAATAAGAGCGTCATGAAGCACGGGTGTTTTTCGCTCACACAGCGATATTTTATGGCTATGGTAATTACTTGAGGAGAGCGGCGCAATTCGATAAGGCGAAGCCGCCCTGACCTGCTCCATATCTGCAGGCTCGTAGGAAGACTCGGTAACCGAATTGTGATAATCGAAATAGCTTTCAACTAGGAAATCAGCCTTTATCATCAGGGCGCAAAGCAGCGTGATTGCAATTACACAGACAGATAAAATTTTACTGCCGTGCGTTCTGTACATTAGGCGTCACTTCCCTTCCGCATTGTCAGGATACATTCGCATTATAACACCAAATAGCACAAATTGCAACAAATATTTCGTATTTTATCGAAAAATATTATCTGCAAATGTCAAATACTGTATTGTGTAAGGTTCTCTCGAAGAATGCGCGGAATCGGCAAAAATATCAGTTTTTTCCGAAAAGAGCATCTATACGCTTTGCCGCTTCAAGGGTGTTTTCGCGGCTTCCGAAGGATGTCAGGCGGAAATAGCCCTCGCCCGCCTCTCCGAAGCCCGCGCCCGGCGTTCCCACAAGCTGCGCGCTTTCAAGCAGATAATCAAAAAACTCCCACGAGCCCATATTCTTCGGGCATTTAAGCCACAAATACGGAGAATTCTCCCCGCCTACGAATTCGATTTTGCTGTTTTTAAGCGCCGCAGCTATTATGCGTGCGTTTTCCATATAGTATTCAACAAGGGCTTTGCATTCCTTTATGCCCTCATCGGTCAGAACCGCCTCCGCAGCGCGCTGCACGACATACGGCACGCCGTTGAATTTGGTCGCCTGCCGTCTCGACCAAAGCGCCGAAAGCTTTGTATCCCCCACCGTCAGCTTGTCGGGGAATACGCTCCAGGCACAGCGCGTTCCCGTAAAGCCGGCAGTCTTTGAAAAACTGCAGATTTCAACGGCACAGCTGTCCGCTCCATCAATTTCATATATCGAATGGGGATAATCTCCGCTTATAAACGCCTCATATGCCGAATCGAATATTATAAGCGAGCCGGCCTCATTTGCAAAATCGACCCAAGCTTTCAGCTGCTCGCGACTGTAAACCGCGCCCGTCGGATTGTTCGGCGAGCAAAGATAAATAACATAGGGCTTTTTATCGGTATTATCGGGCATGGGCAAAAAGCCGTTTTCGCGTGTGCCCTTTAAAAGGCTTATTTTATGCCCGCTCATAACATTGCTGTCAAGATACACCGGATACACGGGGTCGGGTATCAGTATTTCGTTATCGCCCAAAATATCAACAATATTGCCGACATCGCTTTTTGCTCCGTCCGATACAAATATTTCTTCGGAATTTCTGCTGACTGAAAAACGCTTGTAATAATCGGCTATTTTTTCCCTTAAAAAATCATAGCCGTATTCGGGTGCGTAACCCCTGAAGGTAGCGGCGCTGCCCATTTCGTCAGCCGCTTTTTTCAGCGCTGTTACCGCGACCCGCGGCAGCGGCAGGGTGACATCGCCGATACCGAGCCTTATTATTTTTTTATCGTGATTTTTTTCGGAATATTCCTTTACCCTTTTGGCAATTTCCGAGAAGAGGTAGCTTTTTTTAACATTGAAAAAATTTTCGTTTAATTTAATATTAAGGCTCATAATTCATACACTCCGTCATAAACTTTTTCCGCCGCTCCGCGCATATATATGTGTGAATTCTCGGCATAGGTTATCATTAAATTTCCGCATTTAAGCTTCACGGTTATTTCCTCGCCGCGCTTGCAGTGCCCGTTCAGCACCGCCGCAGCCACCGCCGCACAGGCACCTGTACCGCAGGCAAAGGTTTCGCCGCTTCCGCGCTCCCACACCCGCATTTCAAGCTCGGCACCGCTTATAATGCGTATAAATTCGGTATTTACCCGTTCGGGGAATATCGGTGCGTTTTCAAAGAAAGGCCCTATTTTTTCAAGGTCAAGCCCCTGTACCTCATCGCAAAAAACCACCGCGTGAGGGTTGCCCATAGATACTGCGGTTATGCGGTATTCCTTTCCCATTACCTGCAGCGGCTCGTTAACCATGCGCTCGCCGTCAAATATCACGGGAATATCCCGCGGTGACAGAACAGGCTTACCCATATCCACCGTCACAAATTTTGCTTCCCCGTTTTCCGCCTCGATTTCAAGGGACTTTATTCCGCTTAAGGTTTCAACCGTTATAACGTTCTTTTTTGCGATGCCGTTATCGTAAAGATATTTCCCCACGCAGCGTATTCCGTTGCCGCACATTTTGCCCTCGCTGCCGTCCATATTGAACATCCGCATTTTTGCGTCCGCTGTGTCTGATGGGCAGATAAGTATCAGTCCGTCGCTACCGACCGATGTTCGCCTTGGCGACATACGCCGAGCGAGCGTCTGCGGGTCGTCTATTTTCTGTTCAAAGCAGTTAATGTATATATAGTCGTTTCCTATACCGTGCATTTTTGTAAATTTAATCTGTTGCATACACACGCCTCCGTTTATTAAAATTTTACCATACCCGCCCCTCTTTGTCAAACCGCCGATAAAAATTGTTGACTTTTTATTGCTTTTCGCGTAAAATGAATTAAACGGATATTGTGCCATAAAATAATTTAAAGGAGAAAAAACCGTTATTTTTTAAATTTAAGCGCCGGGACCGTACATATGGCATAGCGGTTGACGAGGATGGGGAGCATCGAAATATTCGGCGGATGTCCCACGGCAGGCATGTCGTAAACACGCGTTTAAACCCCGGGAGTAATTCCGGAAACAGAGACGCGTCGCTATGTCAGAAAAAATATTTATGCGTCGGCATGTACGGACGGCAGTCAACTGAAATGACGGGCTTTTAACACCCGCCTGTTTCGGCTTGTTTTCATATACTCACCAAGGGTTAACTGCGCCTTTCCGTACTGCTGCGGAAAGGTGTATTTTTATGTGCGGAATAGTTGGATTTACAGGTAAAACACAGGCGGCGGGATTTTTGCTTGAGGGTCTTGAAAGGCTTGAATACAGGGGCTACGACTCTGCCGGAATAGCGGTACTTAACGACAATAATTTGACGGTATGCAAAACTACCGAAAGAATTAAAAATCTTACAGAAAAAACGAACGGCGGCAAGGATATACACGGCACCACAGGCATAGGTCACACCCGCTGGGCGACTCACGGCGCCCCGTCGGATAAAAACGCTCACCCTCATACAAGCAGTGACGGCAAGTTCGCCGTGGTGCATAACGGAATCATTGAAAATTATGTCGCCCTGCGCGAGGAGTTAAAGGCGGACGGTGCGGAATTTAAAAGCGAGACCGACACAGAGGTTATACCGCAGCTTCTCGCCCGCTGCTACACAGGCGACTTTTTCGAAGCGGTTGCCAAAACCGTTAAAAGGCTTGAGGGTTCATATGCGCTGGGTATTATCTGCACCGATTACCCCGATACGCTGATAGCCGTGCGCAAATTCAGCCCGCTGATATTGGGGCTGTCGGACGACGCTAATTACATTGCCTCGGATGTTACGGCGATAGTATCCCACACAAAGGATATTATGTACATTGAGGACGGCGAAATTGCCGTGCTGACCCCCCGCGGCGTTAAGCTTTATGACGGCGATAAAAACGAGCTGCACCGCGAACCCGCGGTTATTAACTGGGATGTTTCCGCTGCGGAAAAGGGCGGGTACGACCACTTTATGATGAAGGAAATAATGGAACAGCCTGCCGCCGTCAAACAGACGATCGAAAGCCGGATAAACGGCAGAGAAATTGTGTTTGAGGGCTTAAGGCTGAATGCCGAAATGCTGAAGACTATAGAAAAAATAGATATTGTTGCCTGCGGCTCGGCATATCACGCAGGCATGGTGGGCAAATATGTTTTTGAGGAGCTTTTGCGCATACCCACGGCTGTGGATCACGCCAGTGAATACCGCTACCGCAACCCAATAACGGGCAATAAAACCCTTACAATAATAATAAGTCAGTCGGGCGAAACGGCTGACACGCTTGCCGCGCTCAAAGAGGCGAAAAAGCGCGGTTCGCACACCCTCGCAATAGTAAATGTGGTGGGCAGCTCAATAGCCAACGCGGCAGACGACGTTATTTACACCTGGGCGGGTCCTGAAATTGCGGTTGCCACCACAAAGGGCTATTCCACGCAGCTATCAGTGCTTTACCTCTTTGCGGTTTGGGCAGCAAGACTGCTTAAAACCGCCGACGGCGCTCGGCTTGACAAAATATTCGATGATATTTTAATGCTGCCCGAGCTTACCGAGCGGGTAATTTTAGCGGAGCCGCAAATAAAGGAAACGGCAAAGCACTGCGGCGACCCTAAATCGCTTTTCTTCATCGGCAGAAATATTGATTACGCGGTATCGCTTGAGGCGTCGCTCAAATTAAAGGAAATATCCTACATTCATTCCGAAGCCTACGCCGCGGGCGAATTAAAGCACGGCACTATCTCTCTTATTGAGGAGGGCAGAACCGTTATTGCCCTTGCCGCATATGAAGAGCTTTTTGATAAGCTGCTGAGCAACATTAAGGAGGTAAAGGCGCGCGGTGCGCGCGTTTTAGCCTGCGCCACCGTTGGGCATGCCGAAATAGCAAAAGAGGCTGAAAGCGTTATTTACATCCCGAAAATCGACCCACTGCTGTTAGCTTCTTTAGAGGTAGTCCCCTTCCAGCTTTACGCCTATTATGTGGCGCTTTACAACGGCTGCGATATCGATAAGCCTCGCAATCTTGCAAAATCCGTAACGGTCGAATAAGACTGTAAGCACCCGTTAAGCATAACCTTATAAAAAACACTTGCAAAGCGGAAGCCGATATGGTATAATCCTACTTGTCGGTTTCCGATATTGGGGCGTCGTCAAGCGGTAAGACACAGCACTTTGACTGCTGCATTCGTGAGTTCGAATCTCGCCGCCCCAGCCATCTGAAAACACCATTAAGATTTGAACCCACAAGTCCAATTTCAATGGTGTTTTAATTATAAAATCATTTGTTTATGCGGCTTTTCAAGGTCGCATTTTTTCTTTTTCATTTGGACTAAAAACAGTTAAATGCAAATAATTCTGATTTAATATCCAAAGTCAGCATTTATGAACCCATCAGTCTATCCGCACTTATTCTTTTAATCCGCTGATTTTAAGGCATATTCTTCTTCCTTCTGTTTCGGAGTCTTGTATTGGAGTTTTCTGTGCGGACGTTTAGTGTTGTAGAAAATTATGTACTCATCGACGGATTTACGAAAGTCGGTTTCTGAACGATATTTCGTCCGATACAGTTCCTCACGTTTCATGGAAGAAAAGAAAGATTCCATAACTGAATTGTCATATGGCACATATGCCCTTGAAAAGGACTGTGTTATGTTTAATGAACGAATATAATCATTCATAATCTTGGATCGATAGTTGCTGCCACGGTCGGTATGAAAGGTCAGATTCGAGTCAGGCTGACGCGTTTTATACGCAATTTGAAATGTTCCCTTTACAAGTTGAGCGCTGTTGTTCTTTCCGATTTTATATGCTATAACCATACGGGAAAATAAATCAATAATCACACAAATATAATACGCGCTTTTGCCGTACTTAAAATAAGTGACATCACTGACCCACACCTCATTCGGTCTGCTTACATCAAATTCCTGATTAAGGTGATTTTTGTATTTGCGACATTCATCCTCGTATAATTTTTTAGCACTTTGCCGTATACTTACCAATCCCATATCGCGCATAAGTGTACGTACCATTTCATCACTGACTTTAATTCCATTGCTTTTCATAACAGCCGCAATTTTCGCAGCGCCGAATATCTGATTGCTTTCGTCATATATTTCCTGTATTTGAAGCCGCAGTTCTTCCCGGCGTTTTGCATACCAAGTATTGTCCTTTTTGTTGCGAAGAACATGGTTATAAAATGTTCCCCTGGGTATATCAAATGCATCGCATATTACATGTATGTTGTATTTCCCATAAAGCTGTTCTGCAGCATACAATCGTTGTTTTAACGGTGACTTAGGTGTGCAGCTTGCGGATTTGAGAATTTCGATGATTGTTTCCAAACGTGCAACCTTGTTTTCAAGCAAATGAAAATTACGTATATCTACCGTTTTCCTGTTAAGCTCTGCCTGTTCTTCTTGATAAATGCGCACCCAATTATAAAATGTGCTTTTCGGTATGCCGATATCGGCGAGTATGGCTGCTGCTGATTCACCGGATATAAAACGATCAATAGCCTCTTGCTTCTTTTCCGGTGTGTACGTTTTCATTTTTTCAGCTCCTATATTATATTGAAACTTTTTTACAGTTCCTGCACAAAAAAGTTGCTTCTCCCGAACTGAAAGAAACAACATTATTTTACTATCTTGATTTTTGCTGAACTTTTACGCAGACTCTTAATAAGATCAATGATTACTAAACTTGAATGCTCTCTACTGATTAGCTTACTTCAATAACAAAAAATATCCTACAAAGCCCCTGTTCAATATAGAAATGAGCAATAGTTCGAATAATTTATGGTTTTTAGCGTCTAATCTTACTAGACAAGTTCATATCGTAATTGGAATAGGCGGTCAAATCCTTATATTTCGTTTTGAACAAGCTTGCCGTTTTTAATTTCGCTTTCTAAAAGTCCGTATAAATATTTTGTGCCTTCCAAATATAAACCGGTCGATTCATCGTAGAGCTTCTTGCAAAATTCAGAACCGTAAAAAATGTTCATAGCCTCTGTAATTCCGATATTTTTTTCATTTGCACACTCTGCGATTATATCCTGTGTAGCAAGCTCCATAAGCTGCTTTGCCTTAGACATTGTATTCACTTTCCTTTGTCAGGTATTTTAAGGCCCTTTCCGTATGGAATGAATACTGGTCGGTCAGCTTTTTATACTTCATTTCACGAATAAGCGTATCAATTTCTATCATTCCGTTGCTGAATTGCCTGAAAAGCAGTGCTAAATCATCATTTGCAACAGGACCTATGACTATATCGTATTTATTATCGGAATTATTGTCTTCCTCTGAATTCACACCGTTTCTGTTGTTTATTACAAACCTTGCCCATTCCTCGGTGGGAGCGGGAAAGCTTTTAATATTTATATCCGAATTGTCGGCATCAATGTCATAAATAAAAGCATTAACAATCGGACTTCCGCCGTAAATTCTCGATACACGTCGTGCCATTTTTTCAGCCTGCTCTTTAATTGTCGTGAGGTAAAAGCCTTTACCAAAATCCTTATAAGGACGGCACTTATTCAAATCTATTTTATCAATAGAGCAATTAGTACCATGATATAAAATCACTATATCATACCTCCGTTATTACGGCATACAATGCTTAAATCGTTAACGGCGTCCTGCAGGGAGAGTGTATGCTCAATATCGTAGTTTTCGGTAAGAAACTCTATACCCTTATTTGCGTAAAGATAGCGAAAAGCCTCCTGCTCGGTAAGGTTTTTGCTTAAAGCAAATTCGTTTATACAAACAACTATATAGTCAATTATTTTTCTTTCCAATACAGACACCCGCCTTTCAAATATATTATATCCTCATTTTACCGATACGTCAATTCTTTCTTTATCTAAAAAACAAATTACCGCCCATTCTTAAGAATAAGCGGCAATTTAATATTGCGGGGTAATTCCTCGCATACGGGGAATATGCTCCCCATATTCGATGGCCCAGAGCCTTCTCCCAAGCCAATGCATTAAGACACTCGGTGACTTTGCAACTCTTATAATATCATACTTTTTATAAAAGTCAATACCAATCACTACCCTGAATCATTTTTAACTATCTTAACATTAAAAGCATTTAATTATTAGTGTAAATAAATGGAGCCAAATGCAACCCCCGGACGGGATAACTCTCGACTCCGATTATATTATACATAATAATTATAAGTTTGTCAATGACCCGCAATCAGTATCGTTTTTCAGTCTAAACAGTACAGATAAAAATATGCATCAATCATACCGACAACTGTAAAATACAAGAAGTTTTGTATGTTTTCAAGAAAGCATTTTCATCGCTTCGGTAAACACCGCGCCCAGTCCGTCATGAAATACGAGGTCTGCGTATTTATCGTAATCAGTTCTTTCCTTATTTATAATCGCAAGATTTTCGCCTTTAAAATATCTTACAAATCCTGCCGCAGGATATACCGCAAGCGATGTTCCGCCTATAATAAGCAGGTCGGCGTTTTCTATTGTCCTCAGCGCTCCGTTTACGGTGCTGTTGTCAAGCTGTTCGCCGTAAAGCACAACATCCGGCTTTAAAACACCGCCGCATATGCAGTGCGGAATATTCTCTCCGTTTGTTCTAAGATAATCTAACCCGTATTCCCTGCCGCAATCAATGCAATGAAATTTCGAGGTTGTGCCGTGCAGCTCATACACCTTTTTACTTCCGGTTTTTTGGTGAAGTCCGTCTATGTTCTGTGTAACTACCGTTATGTCCTTTCCGTGCTTTTCAAGCTCTACCAGAGCTTTATGTGTGATATTCGGCTCTGCACTTTCCATAAAGAAATCTCTGAAAAAGCGGTAAAACAAATCCGTGTTTTTAAAAAAGCAGTTATGACTTAAAATTTCTTCCGGCGACATTCCGTAATTAACGGCAGTATGATAAATTCCGTCCTCGCTCCTGTAATCTTTCAGTCCGCTTTCGGTTGACACTCCCGCCCCGCCGAAGAACACTGTATGCTCCGAACCTTTTATCATTTCGGCAAATTTAAAAATATCATTTTCGCGCGTTGTAAAATGAAGTTGAAATAAAATAAAAAAATAGGTCCATAGTGACGAACCTGTGGTAGAATTAATTTGCTACAAAAATTCCGAAAGGATCATCACTATGGACAATCCGAATTATACCACAGAACACAGAAAAGGGCAACATCTTCTAAACGAAGAACGATACGACATTCAAGTGCGTTTAAAAGACGGATGGTCGATATATAAAATAGCGAAACATCTCGGACGAGCGTATAACACTATTAAAGACGAGGTCGAACGCGGAACAGTCACATTGTATAACGG
>CDZG01004538.1_pt1 | contig 89170 bp, 70 predicted proteins | sample 557741 | NCBI WGS metagenome assembly CDZG01 (sample SAMEA3182086, study PRJEB8094) | gut metagenome | biome: human; feature: gut; material: Stool; isolation source: human stools | place: Canada | collected 2013-01-21
CAATAATCGTCCTTTAGTTTTATAAAAATATATTCTATTTTCATTGCTTTTACAATATTCCCCCACAAATATTATTGTTTCTATTTTCAGTGTTTTCTCAAACTTAATAACTGTATGCCGGAAAACAATTAAATCCTGTCTATATTATATTACCTGTGGAAAGTATAGTCAATTATTTTATGTACCATATAGATTGTTGTCAATTATTAAATCACTGTTATAATCCTTTGCTGCTATATCTATAATGTGCGGCAAAGCCTTTTTATCTATGTACCCCATTTTAACAAGTATCCTGAGAATACATATTTCACGGTAGAATGCGCTGTTACGGGTTTTCATAATTTTTTACCTCCATATTTTAATTGTTCTTACGGCAGCGGTATGCCGTTATACCGTTCCCGTAAAACCAATTAGGAAAAATGACCGCAACTGTTTTTTAAGAACGGTTACGGTCATTTCAGTATCAATCGTTTATTTTGTCCGTATTTGTCCACGACGCCCCGAACACAGGGAACGCACCCTCCGGCAATGCATTTTGCCTCATTGGAATCTCACCACCCCCGGGATCTCCGCGGGCCGCCCGATTTCTCGTGACGGAAGTATCTTTAATTCTTCTGCCTGTCATCGCCATCGTTACGGATGCGCCGTACCGTCTGAACAGAGTTCAAGTGGCTTATCGGTTGCCCGACAGCAAAAGGAAGGTAAAGGATACGCTGTACTATTCTTTTTTCAATGTTCGCAGAGGTCGTTTTTTTGCCCTCTACTATATTACAGTACGGTTTTACTCGGTTTGAGCCAACTTTTTTCGAATTTTCTCAAAAATCTTTCTTTTTCGATTATTTAAAGTCTTTTGAGGAATACCCAAAGATACTGCCAGTTCCCTTTCGCTGATACCCTGCAAAACGGCGAATGTTATTACCTCAAAGGTTCTTTTTTCCTTTTCGGTAAGCTGCTCTATCGCCTTATGCAGTTCCTCCGCTTGGAGCTTGTCCAATATATATTCTTCTTCCCACCTGTTATCCGAATACCTTTCGTGGTTATCTGCGTCCGAGTCATCGCCCCGCAGCTTATCCAAAGATACAAACATGCGCGGGTATTTTTTCTTTTCTTCTCTCCTGCGCATATCTTCGCTGTGTTCGGCATTGCATTTTTTATACAGTTCTTTATTGGCCTCAATAAAAATTACCGAGTATTTTGAGGACAAATTCTTATCCTCTACCTGAACAAATTTCCTTCCCGAGTTTTCGGGTTTCTGCTTGAATTCAAAAAATTCTTTTGCAGTCATATGTATCCATTCGGGATTTTCCCCGTTACAGTTTTTATCTTTCCATACTAAAAAAATACTTTTCAATTTATTTTCCTCCGTTCAATCATTCCTGAAAATCTCAAAAACGATTGATACGGAGGGCTGCGGCAGCCGCATTTATACTGCCGCCGCAGTCGCTTTATATACAGAACGCAAAAGGTCCGACCAATTTCAAAGCCTTTTTGAGCGGCATTTTTATTGGTCTTTTCTTCTTTAATTTCGTTAATTTTACGGGTGTTATAACAGCCCGCTTCCTTTAAAATACAGCTTTTTCGGAGTTTTACACCCCGTACAGCTATATCTTCACCTTTTGCCTTCTGCTATTTTTCACTTACTCACCTTGCAGTCGCCTATGGCGCTCTCATTCTTTCCTTTGTTTTGTATACAGCAAGGTTTATACAGTACATCGGTGTTCGCCCCTTAAAATGTAGAATTATGTGTTATTTTGTCGAATAAAAAAAGAACGAGCGCCAAACTTGCTTTTCACAAGTTCGGCGCTCTGTTGCATTTTTATGGTATCCTTTTTCATTCCCCATCTAATTACTCTTTATATTTATGGCTGATATCTCAAACTCAAAAGAAAATAATTAAACTTTCACTTTGATTTTTTGTTGCACATCTGGAAGAATATATTTTCAACATCCATGCTTCAATTTTTTCAAAATGTAACCGTTTAAGCATAGTTGCTACCATATAATAGCACATTGTAACAATAGCTGTTCTCAAAGAGAATAACCATTTGAAATTTCTTATTAATTACTACAACTTTTTCTTTTTGCGATTTGCGCCATATTGCGTATATAGTCACCGTGCGGTTTAAACATTCTTATTGATGATTAGAAACAAAAACAGCAATCTCATACGGACGGAACGCCGTATTCCCTGCCTTGCGGTCAAGATAATTGTGCAAGATTTCACTGCCAAAGCCTTTTGAGTCTTCAATTGCGGACGGCTGTTCAAAATTGCATACTACGGTAAATACGCGGTCATCCAGTGTGCGTGTAAAAATAAAGAAATTGTCTTCTTCAGCAGAAATCACATCGGTCACACCGCGGCGCAATGCCGGCTCCTCACGACGCAGACGAAGCAAATCCCGGTAGAATCGAAAAACCGATTTTTCCGCCTGTTGATCAATTGCCAGGTTGATCTCATCAGCACGGCTGGCAATAGGCAACCAAGGCTCATGCGTTGAAAATCCGGCATATCTGGAATTATCCCAGGCAAATGGACGGCGCGCATTATCCCGGGAACCGAAATTGACCTTGTTCAATGCCTCTTTTTCAGTACAACCGGCTTTCAAAAACTCTTGATATGCATTAAAGCACTCTAAATCGTTAAAGCTTGCCATACTGTCATAGGACGAGGTGGTAATACCGATTTCCTGCCCTTGATAGATAAACGGAATACCGCGCAAAAGATAAAACATTGCCGCCACACATGTCGCACTCTCATAGCGCAGAGAATGGTCATCTGCTACACGGGAAATGAAAGGTGCATTATCGTGGTTATCGGTAAAGAGCGAGTGGATCAAGCCAAAGTCTTGCAACTTAAGCTGCCACATTACGATCTTATCGCGCACCTTTTTAAGATTTTTTTCACCCGGCGTAAATTTTCCGACACGCCCCGCTTCCAAATGGTCAAACTGGAAAAGGGTGGAAAGCTCACCACGGTCATAGTCTATATGGCGACGGATCTCATCAATATCCCCAGCCCAGCACTCACCAACCGTGAAAATATCCTTAACATTATCCCGCCCGAACATGGCGTGGATATACTCATGCAGATGCGGGCCAAAGGAGTTCTGGCCATCAAAGTTTTTGGAAATCTGGTCGATCACATCAATTCGAAAACCGTCAACTCCAAGATTAACCCAGTAATTAATTACATCCTGTATTTCCTTAACAACAGCCGGATTCGTCCAATTCAGATCCGGCTGCTGCACTGCATATGAATGCAGATAATACTGCTCGCGCTCGTCATCGTACTGCCAAGCCGATCCGCCGAAAGTGGCTCCCCAATCGTTCTGAGGCTTATCAAACCAATAATAGTAATCCCTGTACTTTTCCTCCCCTTTGCGTGAACGGATGAACCACTCATGCTCATTTGAGGTGTGATTCGGCACAAGATCCATAATCAGTTTCATTCCGCGCTTGCGCATTTCGGCTATCAGACAATACATATCCTCCATTGTACCATACTCCGGCGCAATACACCGATAGTCTGAAATGTCGTATCCATTGTCATGACCAGGGCTTTTATAGCACGGACAGAGCCAAATTGCATTAACACCGAGATCTTGCAAATAGTCCAACTTTTCAATAATGCCCTGAATGTCACCGATGCCGTCTCCATTCGTATCCTTAAAACTTTTCGGATAAATCTGATAAATCACCATATCCAAAAAGTTTTCGTATTTTTTCACCATGTGTAGCATAAACAATCTCCTTTTATTATTTTTATCTCTGTACTCTGCCCAAACCATTACCATCAGCAGGGCTTTCAACCTCGGATACCTTAACGCCGTTGAAATCATCCTCGAGCGAGTGCTTCAATACCGCCGCTGCTGTGGTGACCCATCGGTCACAACAATATATGTTTTACACTTACCTCTATTGCATTAAAATTAACGTTTGCAACGGTTTCACAACAATATTTTCGGTCGTTTTTTCTTTGGTTTCCGTGTTTACCCATTCGGATTTTGTTTCAATCTTTTTTTCGTTGTCGGAAAAGTTTTGAACAAACACATATGTATTTTCTCCGTCAGTTCGGCTGTGCGCGGTAACGCCCTCGGGCAATTCCCCGTCAAACGCGCCGCTTATACCGCATCCTTTAAGCAATCTTGATACCAGCATATCCGCAAATGCGCCGTCGTCTCTGAACGCCTGATAATACGCCTTGCCGTTGCCGTAGCCGTTTGCCGTAAGTGCAGGCATACCGGCGTAAAAATCCTCGGTATAGCGCGCCAGCACCTCTGCACCCTCAGTATGAATCAGCTCGCAGTAATCCGCCGCTCTGTATTCCTTGCCGTCATTCATTCTTACGGTGTTGCTGTCCTCGGGGTAGAGCGTGTCAATTTCTTCATTCCAAATACCGAATACCTTTCTGAGCCCCGCTCCCGGGAAACCACCCAAGTAACATAAATCGTTTTCGTTCACCATAGCGGAAATATATGTGAACAGCAGCGTTCCGCCGTTTTTAACAAAGCGTTCAAGCTTTTCGCCCAGAGGTGCTGATACGGCATAGCGCATAGACGCAATTATAAGCTTATAATTACTGAAGTCATCCTCCGCGCCTATAATATCGGTGTTAATTCCGCGTTTCCAAAGCGCCGAATAATAGCTTTCAAGCGTTTGCATAGTCTTTTTATCATTTTTAGCAAAGCCCTCTGCCCCTTCAAGCGCCCAGCGGTTATCCCAGTCGTATAAAATCGCCGTTTCCGCTTCGGGCATTGTTCCCACTATAAAATCAAGCCCTTTAAGCCTGTTGCCCAGCGCGGAGACCTCCTTAAACACTCTTGTGTTTTCGCTGCCCTCGTGGTCTACCACCGCCCCGTGAAATTTTTCCGATGAGCCGCGGCTTTTGCGCCACTGAAAATACTGCACCGAATCAGCCCCATGTGCCACTGCCTGAAGCGCGGAAAGTTCGTTCATACCGGGGCGTTTAAGCTTATTGTATTCATGCCAGTTTACAAGACTGGGTGTGCTTTCCATGAGGAAAAACGGACGTTTCTTTAAAGAGCGCATAAGGTCGTGCGCCATAGACGACCCTATCGCTGCGGAAATATCGTTTTTATCGTTCCCGCGCCACTGCGGATATGCGTCCCACGAAATAAAATCAAGGCTTTTTGCGAACCTTCTGTAATCCAGCTCATCAAAAAAGCCCATTAAATTTGAGGTTACGGGTATATCCGGCGTGTATTTGCGCACTGCGTCTATTTCCGCGTTCATAAAATCAACCGTTTGGTCGGTCACAAACCGCCGCCAGTCTATATTAAGCCCGTGAAGACCCTTATCCCCAAGCGGTCCGGGCGGCACTATCTGTTCCCACTCGGTAAAGGTGTGCGCCCAAAACGACGTCCACCACTCGCTGTCAAGCCTTTCAAGCGTTCCATATTTGGCTTTCAGCCACTCCCTAAACGCCGCGCGGCAAAGCGGACAGCGGCAATCGCCTCCGTATTCGTTTGAGATGTGCCAGGCTATAAGCGCGGGGTGACCTGCATAGCGCTCCGCCAGTTTTTCGTTTATTATTCTAACCTTTGCACGGTATACGGGGGAAGTAAAACAATGATTTTCGCGTGCGCCGAATTCATTCCTTATCCCGTCGGGGCGAACGCGTAAAACCTCGGGGTATTTTTGTGCAAGCCACGCAGGTCGCGCGCCGCTCGGCGTTGCCAGTATAACCCTGCCGCCTGCGGCATAAATATCGTCCATTGCCTTATCCAAAAAGGAAAAATCAAATTTCCCATCTTCAGGCTCCAAAGCGCTCCACGCAAAAATTCCAACCGACATTTCGTTGCAGTTTGCAAGCTTCATAAGCCGCATATCTTCTTTAAGTATATCGGGTCTGTCCTGCCACTGGTCGGGGTTATAATCCGCCCCGTGAATTATGTGCGGAAAGCTTTTTATAATAATATCCTTTTTTATTCCGCTTGATGAATTTTTTTCGTCGTTTTTTCTTTTAAGCATCGTTTTAAACTCCTATCGCAATTTCTCATCCGGTAAAATACAAAGCCTATCCGGTTTTCCCTGTTGTTTTTCAAAGCCTGACACACTCAGGCAAACCATTCTTGGCTTAAAATTATTCGGGTTTCCGCTGTGACAGTGAAAAGCGCATATATATTTATCTTTATCCGCCGTCGGCATAAAGCTGTGGTGTCCCGTTCCCACAAGGTCGGCGGGTTTATGCAAAATCGGGTTGTTCTCCGCCCTTACAAAAGGTCCGAACGGCTTATCCGAGACGGCATAACCCACCGCATAATCCTCGCACCGCGTATGATTTACCGAGTAAGATAAATAATAAAGTCCTTTATGTTTCAGTACAAACGGCCCTTCCGCCACCCTGCAATCAAGCGTTTCCCAAGGCTCTGTCGCCTCAATCAGCACATTTTCACATTCATATTCGATTTCGGTAAGGTCGGCGGACATTTTGCCCGCAAAAATGCGGTTGTTGTTTTTAAGGTCTGCAAAATAAATATAAATACTGCCGTCATCGTCAAATAAAAGATGCCCGTCAATGGTGCGGTTTCTGAGCCACCCGTCCGTGAGCTTTACAAACGGTCCTGTCGGGCTTTCGGATACGGCTATCGCGAGATTTTCCTCAGCCGAATAAAGCATATAGAATTTACCGTTATAATACGATACCTCAGGTGCCCAGAACCACCTGTCGCCCACGGCGTTTTTCTTTTCAAGACAAAGCCCCTTGTTTTTCCAGTTTATAAGGTCTTCGGATTCATAAACATAGAAGCCGTCGTTTCCGTCCTTTTCGGTATCAAACGCATTGGCAGACTCCAATTTTCTGTTGTTTTCGGTGGTGCAGTAAATATAATACTTCCCGCTGTAGGTCATTAAAAACGGATCGCCGCCCTCAAAAAATCTTGTCAACATATCCTATCTCCTCCGTTTTATGCTCTTTTAACTTCTTTTTCCGTACCGAGCTTTATCTGCTCTATCCATTTATCTGCCGTTTCGGTATTTTACACCGATACATATTATTTTTTGTGATTCCATTTGAATCACCTTTTCTTTGAATTTTATGTTTGCAATTTCAATAATAATTCTATTACTGCATAATGGGAAACCGTTTAATTATAATGTTGTTGGGAAATTTAAATACAAATGTGCTGTCCTCTTTTTCTATCTTGTAGCTGCGCAGAATTTTCTTATAACCGTTACCGCTTACTGATAAAGAAAAGCTTTGCCTTTCGCCGACTGACAATGTTATTGGATATTGAGCAAGCGTATTTCCAGTGCATTCGGTTTCGTATACAAATATGCATTTTTTGTCTTTACTGTAATCAAGCTTATACTCCCTGTCGGAAACTATGTTTTCAATTGTCGACACCGTTTCAAGCACAGTCTCGTCTATGTTTCCAAAATTGGGTTTTATGCAACCGCCATCTACAAATTTTTTGAATGTAGGCGATTTAAGTATGTAGCGAAGTATATTCCTTGCACAATACTGCAGGTCACCTCTTGTTATATACCCCTCTTTAAGACCATCAAAAATATTGTGCGGTTTTTCCTCTGCCGAATCGCACACCATATAAAGGTCGTTATGTGCTCTTATCATTGCTTTTAAGTTATCTATATTCCCCGATTCATCTTTACAATTGCACCTTGCCCACCAGTCGGTCATAACGATTCCGTCAAATCCCCACTCCCGTCTCAACACGGTTTCGGTAAGGTCATAGTTTGAAGCGTTCCAATAACCGTTTACAGGGTTATATGAGGTCATAACGGCTGTCGCTCCGCCCTCTTTAACGGCTATCTCAAAGCCTTTTAAATATATTTCTCTTAATGCTCTTTCGGATACTGTTGCCAGTACAATATTCCTCGTAATCGTACGAGGTGTTATTTATAAGTTTTGCCGCAAGATGCATATCCCCCGTACTCTTTTGGAGCAAGTATATATTGGTATAGTATTTTTCGTTTTCATCAATCCAAAACTCATACTTGCCTGATAACGACTTGTTTTTAATACAGTCCTCATCATTTTCAGAAAATCCAAAAACATCAATTTTTCTTTTAAATTCTTCTTCATCATTATAGTCATAATCAATTTTCAAATCTTCTGCATATCCGTCTTTTGTTAAGTATTCCTCTATGTAGTTTAAAATATCCTCTTGGGAATCAAGTCCAACCGAATAGCGCCCCATATTACCCTTGTCTTCAGAGGCAAGCCATACATATACCTTATCCCTCGCAACTCTGCAATATATAAATTGCAAAATTACTGTATTACAGTCTCCGTCTGAATCTTTATATTTCACCTTGACCTTTTCTACTGTAAAATCAAACATATGGTTTGTAATCATCTGATTTTTCCTCCCTAATTCTCTAATATTAAATAAGTCAGACCATTATATTGCTTTTTAAATAAAATATCGGTATTTGTTCGCATTTATAAGAACTGTTTACCTTATCAGACTATTAAAACCTGTGCATGACAGCTTTGCAATATTTAACATATCTTATACTTTGCTTATCAGTATTTCGGATTTACCAGAAAGTTCTGTCAAGCAACCCGCCGGCACAAAAATGCTTGCACCCTTTGAGGATTCAATTTCGCCGTCTTTCCATTTGACGGTTACTTTGCCTTTAAGCACGAGTAAAGAAGTAAAGCTGTCTTCGCAGTGTATCTCGGTCTTACCGTCAAGTTCTAAAAGCGAGGCGGTGAAAAGACTGCATTTTGCAAGCTCTCTTACAGTACCGTAGGGAGTTTTTTCTGTCTTGCCGGTATTCCCGTAAGGAATTTGCGGTTTTTCCCTTTTAGTCACATCGAGCGCTTTTTCGATGTGAAGCGGTCTCGGCTTTCCGTCCGCCCCAAGCCTGCCGTAATCCGAAACACGGTAGGTGGTGTTTGAATTCTGCTGAACCTCGGCTATAAGTATTCCCGCACCGATTGCGTGGAGCGTGCCTGCCGCTATAAAGAATACATCGCCCTTGTGAACGGGTACATAATTGCATATTTCGGGAAGAGTGTTATCCTTTATCCTGCGCTCGAATTCTTCCTTTGATACCTCACGGTTAAAGCCGTAAATAAGCTCGGCGCCCTCGTCGCAGTCAACCACATACCACATTTCGGTCTTTCCGAATTCGCCCTCGTTTTTAAGCGCATATGTATCGTCGGGGTGAACCTGAACCGAAAGACGGTCCTTTGCGTCGATAAGCTTTATAAGAAGCGGAAAATACGGAAACTCCGCTGCGTTTTTGCCTATTGCCTTATCGCCCCAGAGCTCAAGCACCTCAGGCAGCGTCTTTCCGGCAAGCTCGCCGTTTTCCACAATATCCGATCCGTCCTTGTGGCAGGAAAGCACCCATGCCTCTGCGGCTTTTTCCTTGTCGGTTTCATAATTATATTCGGTTTTCAGTCTTGTGCCGCCCCAAAGGTAATCCTTTACAGGCGGCTTTAACAATAATGGATAAACCACAATTCATTTTCCCTTTCATAAAATTAACAAACTCTATACAATTCAATTAAAATCTGAAAAACCATAAAAATAAGGATTGCAAAAGGATCTTTTGCTCCAAAACTCAACCAATACCCCATTGTGGAGACTATTTAAGCTGTAATCTATTGTCTTTTCCATAGTTTTACCCCAAATGAGCTGTTATATATTCGGCAAGCTTCTTATAACCTGCTGCACCGAAATGCAGTCCGTCGTTCGGCTGCATCACACTTTCGCTTTCCGCAGTAAAATCGGGGCATTTTGCCGTATCTATCATCTTAAAGCCGTTCTTCAAAGCAAAATTCCTTACAAACAGTACTGCTTTTTCAACCTGATTTGCGTAACCGCAATTTGAATACTCGGGGTTTTATGTGGCGTGCGGCGGCGTACAAAGTATTATTTCGGCTTCGGGCGCATCCTCACAGCACTTTTTCACCAAGTATTCATAATCGTGATTACCCTTAATATCCTCTTTCGGGCCAAGACAGCCGTTTGTTCCGAGCATAATTATGATAATATCGGAATCTTTGACATCAACCATTCCCTCGTCATAATATTTCTTATAGCTCATAGGGTTAAAACCGCATTTGCCGAAATTACGGACTGCCGCTCCCGTTATTTCGGATAAATAAAACGGATAATTCTCCTTATGCACATTTGCTATTCCCGTTTTACCCTTTACGCCGTAATCTCTCTCGGTCAGGCTGTCGCCGATGCACGAAATAATCATTTTAATTTTCCGTTCCCTGTTTTGACAAAGAAACCAGACTGTCAAATATGTACCGCGCGGAATTTATGAACCAATTTAATTGTTGGTAATAACTAATTATTTTACGCATTCTATAATGTGAAATTTGCAAGTGCCGAAATCTCCTCTGGGATAATTTATCGGTATTCCCACATTCATAAGTGCCGCTCCACTCAGGACAATGTTCTTTTCTTCAATTTTGTATTTTTTATCCTTATCAAGTCCTTGAAGCTTCACACGCTTTACTTCGGGATTGGGACGCCCCATTCGTCTGTATGTTAAAAGGATCGCTTTCGATTTATCTTTTGAAACTACCGAAACCGTGAAATAATTTGATGTGTTCGGGTCGTCTATTCTGTAAAGGTCACCGTCAAGTATCAAATCCGAACACTTTTTATACTCTTCAATCTCTGTCTTAATGTTTTCAAGTTCCGTTTTATCCATATCGGCAATGTTAAGCTCATAACCTGTGGCACCCAAGTGGGCTACATCCGCTCTTGTTTTCATAGGACTACTTCTTCCGGTTTGATGATTCGGGCATACGGAAATATGACAGCTCATAGCGGAAAGCGGATAAACTATCGATGTGCCGTATTGTATCTGTGTGCGTTCCTCTGCGTCAGTATCGTCTGAGGTCCAAATTTGCGGAAAATAATAAAGCATAGCAGGATCAAATCTGGCTCCCCCGCCCGAACAGCCTTCAAAGAATATATTCGGATTGGCGTTTACTATTCTATCGCATATATCATAAAATCCCAATGCATATCTGTGGGAAAATTCGCACTGCCTTTCTGCGGCTCTGCCGAGAGAATAAAACTCGGTTACATTTCGGTTATAATCCCACTTCACATATTCTATTTTGTTTTCCCTAAGGATGCTGTTTACGGATTCAACTATATAATCTCTTACCTCACTGCGTGTGAGATCAAGCATAAGCTGTGTTCTGCAGAGAGACGGTGTTCTTATCGGTATCTGAATTGCGTAATTAGGATGTTTGCGGTAAAGATTAGAATCTTCGCTTATCATTTCCGGCTCAAACCATAAGCCGAATTTCATTCCTTTTGAATGAACATAATTTATTATGGTTTTTAACCCACCCTCAAGCTTATTCGTATTTGCATACCAATCACCAAGACCGGTTGTATCATTATTTCTCTTCCCAAACCAGCCGTCGTCAAGCACAAATGTGTCTATTCCCGTATTTTCCGCAGCGTCAACTATTCTCATCAGCTTTTCGTTATTAAAATCGAAATATGTAGCCTCCCAGTTATTTATAACAATCGGGCGTTCCCTATTTACAAAACGACTGTTTATAAGGTGATTTCTGTAAGCATTGTGGAGCTCTCTGCTCATACCGCCTATACCGTGGGCAGAGTATGCTATTACAATTTCCGGAGTTTCAAATTCTTCGTTTTCATCGAGCAACCAAGAAAAATTAAAGTCATTTATTCCGCCTGTAACCTGTACTTCTCCGGAGGAACAAACCTCTGCCTTTAAAACATATGACGAAGAATATATAAGACTGAAACCGTATACATCACCTGAATTTTCGGTGGTTTCGGGATTCAGTATTGCTATAAACGGATTAAGCGGTGCCGAAGAAGCTGCCCTTTTTGAATCTATTGAAGATACACCGTGGTGGAGGGGATATCTTTCGGTATGTCTCTCTGTAGCCCATCCGCCGTAAAGAGACAGCATATCATATTGCCCTGTCGGAAGACCGAAAGCAAACGAATAAGCGCGAAGTAATTTAACTGGCTTGCTGCCTTTATTTTTATATACTGTTCTTCTAGCAATAACATCCGCGTCATCATAGACACTATAATAAAGGTCTGCCGCAAAGTCCGTAACAGAATCCTTTAAGTGAACAATTAGAGTTTGACAACCGGTCATAGAAGGCATACCTTTAATCTTCGGTTTTTTATTCAGTATTTCATAGTCTTCAAACAAAAGCTCGCTAATTCTATCCCCTTCGGGATTTTGCACCTGTATACTCGGCTCCTTATAGTCTCCTATACCGAAAAACGATATTTCCGGACTCTTTAAATTATAAAGGCATTTTTCCGGTGGCATTGCCTCAAACGAAGTTCTTCCATCAAGTGCAGTATACCTTATATCGTCTCTATCAATTTTTTCACCAAAGTATAGGTGCTCTAAATATCCGCAATTATTCACAAAGAACGAATAGGTTACATTTTTTCCTTCTAAATAAAATATTTTTGTTTCCTTATTAAAAACTATTGACATAATTTCCCTCCATATGAAGCTATAAACCTTTTACGAAATTGTCCCAAACACCAAGGTTTAGTTATTTGCTGTAATCCGTATTATTTAATATTCCAGTTTATCGGTAAATTCGATCTTCGAATTGCCCTTAAGTCCGTCGCTTTCAAAAACGGCGACCTCGTTTTCCCCCTTTTTAATAAGTGAACGAGGAACATAAAGTGTTTTTTGCGGTCCTATTTCCCAGTATCTTCCGAGATTAAAGCCGTTAAGCATTACAAATCCCTTTTTAAAATTATAGGTTCTTAAGAATGTATCATACGAAGCGTCAGCAAAAAATGTACCCTTATAAAACATCGGAGCCTTAAAGCTTGTTTCGGTGCCGAATTTAAGCGCGGATAAATCGGCAAAAACGTTTATGCCGTGCTTGAAAACTTTTTATTAGGGAGTAAAAAGCAGTTCTCTTTTTATTATGAGATTGGCCTGCAAAACTACAACCAAAAGCAGATTACGGAATATGTTAAGAATTGCCTCAAATTTTCAAAAGTTTCAAATGATTATAATTTAGTTTCCGTTGCCGCAATAGCGGCGACTATCCCTGAAAAACGGGCTAAGGAAGTATACATATCAGAAATTAATAATCAGACCACTTAACAAGAAATCGTACCTGCCACAAAATTTTTCATTGATACCAAAAATGCATCAAAAACATCACTACATTCAAATAATCTACCAATCGCTTTTCAGTTTTTATTTACCTTTTCAAAAACGCTTTTCATTGTAGGAATTGAACTTGCGGCGCCCTCTTTTTCAGTAGAGATTGCCGCCGCTGCAGAGGCAATTTCTAATGCTTCAGCCACATGTTTTCCCTTGCTTATTTCAGCGACAAAATACCCGGTAAATGTATCGCCTGAACCCGTTGTATCAACGGGTTCAGCCTTAAACGTCGGCTGTTTTACCGTATTTGTGCCATCGCTGTAGATGCTGCCGTTTTCACCTAAAGTAAGCACTGTTTTTGTGTACGGATATTTTTTTAGCAATGCCTTTAAAATATTCTCCGGATCGTTTTTCCCCGTAAGCGCATTTCCTTCAGTTTTATTTATAATAATATAATCGCACATTCCTATCGCATTATCCGTGATTTTTTCATTCATAGGCGAGGGATTCAATACAACAGTAATTTCGCACGCCTTAGCTTGTTTTATTATATAATCATTACACGGAACTTCATTTTGCAGCATACAAATATCGCCGCACGCAAAATCAGATAAAACACTGTCAATATATTTTTTATCAAGCCATGCATTTGCTCCTGCCGAAACTATTATGCAGTTCTCTCCGTTTTTATCTATCTGAATAATCGCATTACCGGTTTGTGTATTATTTATTTTAAGGCGTTTTGTATCGGCACCGCTGTTTTCAAGCAATTCTTTTAAAAACAGTCCGTCCTCACCTATATTTCCGGCAAAGACACATTCCCACCCGCCCTTGCGGCGGCAACCGCCTGATTTAAGCCCTTGCCGCCCGGATGCTTAGATGTTGACAGAGCGGATATTGTTTCTTCTGCCCTTACAAATTCACTGACATTATAGACATAATCAATGTTACATGAGCCAAAATTAAGTATTTTCAAATTTATCGCCTTCCTATAATTTGCAAATTTTAGTATTCAGGTTTATCGGTAAATTCAATTTCCGGTTTTCCTTTCAGTCCGTCGCTTTCAAAAATAATAACCTCGTTTTCGCCCTTTTTAATAAGCGAACGCGGCACATAAAGCGTTTTTTGCGGCCCTGCCTCCCAGTATCTGCCGAGATTAAAGCCGTTAAGCAGCACAAAGCCCTTTTTAAAATTATCCGTTCTTAAAAATGTGTCGTAAGCCTCATCCGCCGAAAGTGTACCCCTGTAAAACGCCGGAATGTCCGCAGTAGCTTTTTCGCCGAATTTAAGCGCGGATATATCGGTCATAGGCAACGTGTATACATCCCACGAAAAATGAATCTTGTTACCGAGCAGCACCCTGCCGGGCAGCCCCTTTTTTCGCATCATTTTATTGCCGAAATTCGCTCTGCCCATATTCTCCACAAGCACCGTGAGCTTATCCCCCGCCTTTGCGGTTATATTCACCGTAAGCGACTCATTTATATAGGCAATGCCCTGCAATTCGTTATTTACAAGCACCTGCGCGCGGTCGCCCAGCTCTGCGAATGTAAGCGGTGTGTCCGTATAATCACGGTTTAAAACGGTGGTGTAGGCTATATAGCCGTAGCCCGTGCCGTAATACTCCATAGCGCGCGGCACATCGCTGTGTATCGGGCTTGAAATAATGTCAAGATTAGGCAGTAACCCCGCGCTGTTTGTAAGCTCAACCCTACCGTAAGCATACTTTTTGCGGTTTGCGGGCACTTCGGGCGGTGTTACACCCGTTTCCTCGACTATAACTTTTCGTACAGCGAAATATTTTTCGGTGGTATCGCCGCACTCCGATAGCAGCGCGTCATAATCGTAGCTTGTAACATCAGGCGCAAATTTATCATAATGATTTGCGCCTGATGTAAATCCGAAGTTTGTCCCTCCTATGAACATATACATATTAAGACTGCCCTTTTTAAGCATATCTCTTACAACGCCCGCATATGCCTCGGCACTTGTCGTGTGATGCTTTTCATCTCCCCATGCATCAAACCAGCCGTTCCACATTTCCATACACATCTTAGGAACAGAAGGAAACAATTTATCGTGGCAGGCAAAATTTTCTTTCACCCTGCTGCCGAAATTAAGCGTCGGCAAACAGCCCTCCACCGTGCCGTCGGCAAGGTCGGAATATCCAGTGCCGTCAGATGTAAACAAAGGAACATCTATTCCGCGGCGGCGGTAACCGTCTCTTAAATATTCAAGATATTTTTTATCGTCACCGTAATATCCGTATTCGTTTTCACACTGAAGCATAATAACTGGACCGCCGTTTGTCACAAGCAAAGGCTTTATCTTAGCAAGCAATACATCAAGGTAGCTGTCAAAATACTTAATATACTCTGAATTCATACAGCGTATTTCAATTTTTTCGTCGCACTGTATCCACCAAGGCAAGCCCCCGAACTCCCACTCGGCGCAGATATACGGACCCGGGCGGACTATTACCATAAGCCCCGCTTTTTCGGCAGCTTTAATAAAGCCTTCAATATCCAGTCTGCCCGAAAAATCGTATTTACCGGGCTCGGGTTCATGAAGATTCCACGCACAGTAGGTTTCAATGCAATTACAGCCGACAGCCTTTAGCTTTGCAAAAATATCGTCCCAAGTATCGGGCATATTACGGAAATAATGCACCGCTCCCGATATCAGCTTTACAGGCTTGCCATCTAAACAAAAATTATTTTTAACAATTTCAAATTTCATTTACAGACCTCACTAAAAAACTTTATTCTTTTAACCCAATTCAAGTGTGCCGTTGTTTTCAACTATTCTTTTCAGAATCGGTCTTTCATACGGAGAGAAGTTAGGTTGATGACAAACAAAATATTTTTGCCCGTCAAAACTGTCAAAAATCATTCTGTGACCGCTGTCTTTTTCGAAAAGCAGTTTGTTTGAATGTTTCCAACTTCTGTTTATATTGCCGTTGCCTGAACACAAAACCGCCTTAACATATCCGTTATTAGTACCGCTTGACCAAATCATTAAAAGCTTTCCGCCTTTTGTGCGATACATAATATGAATGCCAATTTACAAGACTCGGAGTACTTTCCATCATTAAAAACGGCTGCATTTTTAAAGAACGCATTAGGTCATGAGTCAGAGCGGCAAGCTTTGCCGTATTTATATCATTTGAATTTGCCTGCCATTCAGGGTAATTATCCCATGAAACAAAATCCAGCTCTTTAGAAAGTTCGCGGTAATCAAGACCGGGATAAAAGCCCATAAGATTGCTTGTAATCGGAATGTTGTGCGAATATTTACGGACGGCTTTAATTTCTTGTTTCATAAAATCCGTAGTTTGATAAGTTACAAAGCGTTTCCAGTCAAGCGTCAGTCCGTGAAGACTCATATCTCCGAGCGGTCCGGGCGGAACAATCTGTTCCCAATCGGTAAATGTATGCGACCAAAACTTTGTCCACCATTCGTGATTCAGCTTTTCCAAAGTACCGTATTTTTTCTTAAGCCATTCACGAAAAGCCGCACGGCAGAGCGGGCAGTGACATTCTCCGACGTATTCATTTGATATATGCCATGCAATAAGAGCCGGATAGTTGGCATAACGCTCCGCAAGCTTTTCATTTATAATTCTGACTTTTTCTCGATATATCGGCGAGGTGTAGCAATGATTGTGTCTTGCTCCGAATTCCGTCATTGCGGACTCTTAAAACTTCAGGATATTTTTGTGCCATCCACGCAGGTCTCGCACCACTCGGCGTTGCTAAAATAACTCGTCCGCCTGCGTTATAAATATCATCCATAGCCTTATCGAGAAAGCTGAAATCAAACACACCTTCCTCGGGCTCAAGCGTGCTCCACGCAAAAATTCCCAATGACATTTCATTACAGTCGGCAAGTTTCATAAGCCGCATATCTTCTGCCAGTATTTCAGGTTTGTCCAGTCATTGATCCGGGTTATAGTCTCCACCGTGAAGAATATTGGGAAATTTGTCTATAATAATTTTTTTCATTAATAAACCTCTCCGTACTGCACTATTTTACAGATAGATTATTTTTTATAAGTTCGATCCGTTGTTTTACACAATCCGCCGTGCGTAACATATCAGGCAGAGTATTAAAAACATAATCGGTCAGTCTGTCAAGCGTTGTTGAGGCGACATGAAGATGCTTATCTGATGTCTGGTATACAGTTAATTTTTGGAATATTCTGCAAGACCATCATTAAAAAATTTAATCTGTATAAGAATACAGTTCTTCACATTCAAAATATTCTATATTTATTTCAGGATGTTTTTCTTTTAATATATCTGCAATATGCATCATACCGCCCCTCTCTGAGCCGATATGTCCCATTACAATTATTGCTTTTGTGTATCCCAACTGAGAATAGTCTCTGGCTATTTCACCTGCACACCATTCGCATATTTCCCCGGTTAACACAAAATCATATGAGTTGAGTTTTTCTGCAACTCCTCCCGGTGTTCCAAAACAGCAGGCTATTCTTGTCCCCTTATTTTCAGTGTTGCCTGCAATTCTAACATGCTTAATTTTTAAATTTTCTTCGATAATTTTAGCAAGTTCAAGTGATGTCATCGGAGTATCAAGTATTACTTCATCTGTTCCTGTGCTATTTTTATTATAATTAACCTTTCCCGGTAATTTCATGTACTTCAACATTCCCTGTGAAATCAGATCAGGATTCGCATTATGTGCATAATCATGAAATCTCACTATAGTTAAACCCGAGTCGTCAATAAGTTTCTTTTTTTCATAACCAATTTCATTCGCTATCTCATTATCTAAATGATTATAAAAAGTCGGTTCATGTACGACAAGCAAGTTTACTCCGTTATTACTGCACTTTCTGATTATTTCAGGAGTTGCAAACATTGAGACAGCAACCTTTGATATTTCATTATTGCCGTTTCCTGCTTTATATGTATCACATGTTTCTTTCGGATCATAGCCCGGAGCCATACCCTTTAATTCCTCAAACAGCTCTGAAATTTTCATTTTTTCATCACCCAATTTGTCTTTTTTTTATTTTAAATCTGAATAAGGCATCATCTGAATACCACATCGGAAAATTAGTATTCCATATATTGTTGTAAAGGTTAAAATACAAATCATTTATCAAATTCGTTTCGTTATAGTGCAGCAACATCCTTCCATATGGCGCAACCAACGCTGAGTCAACCGGTTCTATAATAACATCTTTGTTCCTTACTCCTTTCTCTACCGCTGATATGAGTGGAGAACCTATAATTTCCGAAGGCTTTATCCATTCGCCCATTTTATTCAATTCCCAATTTTCTTCATACCCTTTGATTTTAAGCCAACAAGCTTGTGGAAGTCTCGAAGCCTTTTTGTTAAACCATTTAATTTCTAAATTTTCACCGTCAATTATCATATAAAAATACGGCAAACCGTATTTTTCTTCTGCATCTTTTTCGAATTGTAATTTAATCATTTTAGTCCCATCATTTTCGAAAAAAGCAGTCGGCTTTGCCTTATACACATTTCCGTTATAATCAGGTAATCCTATTTTTGTAAAATCCCATAGAGCCCATCCTACTGTTGAATCATTGATGCGCATATACTCTTTCTTATATCTTTTATAATCATTGTTATCGAAGATCTGCCAACTTATTTCAAATTTAATGTTTTCAGGAACAGGTTTTAACTCAAACCCATTGACCTCTGGCTCTGCGGTATCATAATCCGGTTTAATATTCAAAATTTTTTCTGCTGCGCATACATAATCACGCTGTTCAGCCCATGATTTTTCTATTGTTTTTCGTTCTTCGGTGCATTCATCCATCTGTAAATGCGTATAATGCTTATCATCCCTAAAAAATTTTTTGACATCCATTCCCCAAGTATGCTCCGGTACTAATAAAAGATTCTCTCTTAATGTCTCATCATGTATTCCGTTTTTTTCAATAAATCTTAAAATATTTCTATATCTGCTCAACTTTTGCGGATCCGTTGCCGCACCGTGAATCCATGTATCTCCTATTTCCTGCTCAACAACCGGAATATCCTTAATTATTTCTATTCTCTCCGCCACATCATTTAATGTTGCGGCTTTTATCACATAATTAGGAAACCTCTCTTGAATTCTATTATAAACTTCAATAATTTCATCTTTTGATTGCGGACCGTTATTATCGTGCGTATGTGCAAAACATAAAACAAAATCGTCGAATTCCTTTGTGCAACCATATCCATCTTCATACATGACAACTACGCTGTCATCACCGTTTTTCCAACGGAAAAGCGGCGGAACGGGAGGTACGGGAGTTGCCGGATTTACTCCGATATGTAAAAAGCCTATATTTCTCTTTTTCATGAGCGGAATCATACCTCTGGTATGTCCTGGAACATCTGTCATTTTTGCAGCAATAGTTTTCCTTCCAAACCTCTTATCAAGTTCACAAGAAATATCAAGCCCAAAATTAAATAAAGTTGCATTTAATAATTCTGTGTGAGTCGTAAACGGAAGTCCATGCCAGTTTAGAATTCCATCCTTAATCGCTTTTTCAACAGTTCCTGTTTTATCCTCTTTTAATGCCTTCCATATCATCCACGAACCCACCGTCCATATAAATGGTGTTTCCGTATCTTTTAATTCATAACCAACTCTAATGGCATTAGGGATAAACTCATTTAAATAATTATCTATAATATCCTTAGCATAGCCTGTAAATCCTACATCCAAATGAGTTTTAAAAATAACAAGAACCTCTTTTGTATCCATAAACTGCTCCATTCATACTTTTAATTGTACCTGTTGCTGCGAATTTCATTCAAATAAATGTCTGTCAGCAAAGAGTCTTATTTCAAGATAGCCCGTCTCCTTCTTAAGCAACATATCCTCTGCAGATACTTTGGGACAATCCTGCCATAATTTTTTATTATACCAATGAAAGATTACCTTTTATAAGTTCGATCCGTTGTTTTACACAATCCGCCGTGCGTAACATATCAGGCGGAGTATTAAAAACATAATCGGTCAGTCTGTCAAGCGTTGTTGAGGCGACATGAAGGCGTGTATCGGATGATGCATAGTAAATATATACTTCATTATTATCATTTACAACCGCGCCGTTTGTAAAAACAACATTTGAAACATCCCCTACTCGCTCTATGCCCTCGGGAGCTATCAAATATCCTGATGGTTCAGCTATAACTTTGAAAGGATCATCAAGCGCAGTTGCGAAAGCATAAATAACATATCTCAGCCCTGCTGCAGTATTGCGAACTCCGTGCGCTATATGTACCCAACCCTTATCGGTTTTAATCGGTGGCGCACCCGCACCGTTTTTTTCTTCGGTTATTGTGTGGTAAGCACGCTTTGATAATAACTTTTCGTCATCTATATATGGGTGAGTTATATCATCGCAAAGTCCAAAACAAATTCCGCCCTGACCTCCGGCAGAAATAAATCCGTCCTGAGGTCTTGTATAAAAGGCATATTTACCCTGCACAAATTCGGGATGAAGAACTACATTCCGCTGCTGGTTAGATTTTGTTTTAAGGTTTGGTAACCTTTCCCATTTTTTCAAATCCTTTGTTCTGACAATCCCTGCCGCAGCACAGGCATCGGAAAGATTTTTACTGTCCTTATCCTTGCTTTCACTGCAAAAAACACCGTAAATCCAACCGTCCTCATGTAAGGTCAGGCGCATATCATAAACATTGGTTTCATCAGGATCGGTATCGGGCAGTATTACAGGATAATCCCAAAATCTGAAACCTTCCGTCGGCGATGTGCTTTCGGCAACGGCAAAAAAAGATTTTCTGTCATTTCCTTCAACGCGTGCCACAAGATAATATTTACCTTTAAGATAAATTGCTCCTGCATTAAACACCGCATTAACACCGAGTCTTTCCATAAAAAATGGGTTTGTTTCGGGATTAAAGTCATATTTCCAAAACGGCGGAATATGAGCAGCTGTTAAAACCGGATTTTCATATCTTTCATAAATACCGTTATAAAAATCCGAAATGCGATTCGGCAAATTCACTGTTTTTTCGTACTTTTCAATTATTTTGTTTTTAATATCGTTCATAATGTCAATCTTTCATATATAAATTCTAAAATATCGACTCGAGGAAGTTTGCGGCATTTTCAGCTATTTGTTCATAGCCTTGAACTGTCGGGTGAGTCTTATCGTCACAAATATCAATTTTCCAATCTTCGGTTTGCATAAAATAAACATTCTTTAAATTTTTTTCTATTAATTCGGCGGCTTTCCTTGTTGCTTCACTACGATATTCTGAACCCGATACCGACCCCATAATAACTATTTTTGAATTTGGGTAATGCTGCCTAAGTCTCTTCACAAAGTTTAGATAATTGTCTGCAAATTTTTCAAAGTTCCCGCTTTTTTTATCTGCTTCATTATTTATATAATCATTGGTGCCTAAAAAAATCATAATTACATCCGGCTGTCTGCAGTATTCGAAACGGTAGTCGGTATAATTTTGTGTTTCATTAACATCCTCAAGTCTGAAATACATACTTTCCATACCGGGCCGTACAGTCAGCCAATCCGGAATCTGATACCAGCCCCAACCGTCTAAAAGCGACATTCCGCATGTTGCAACACACGAATAATCTGCATTAAGAATATTTGCACATCTGCTTGTAAAGCCTGGATATGCATGCGTAATTGAATCCCCGATGAAATGAATATACCTTTTATCAGGGGTTCTGAAAATAACCGTATCGCTTTCTGACAAAAAACCTTTTAAAAAGATACGACCACCCGGAGCCGATTGAATTTTTAAGATATGTTTACCTTGAGTAGTCCTTATAACATATCCATCTCTATATTCTTCAGTCTTTGTTTCTTCATTATCAATATACACGCATACTCCATTGTCGAAATGTGCCTGTATGTAAATAACAGAGCCTTCAAAACCGATTTCAACAGAAGCCACTGTACCGTATGAGACGATTTCTTTCTCTCCGTTTTCCTGCCAAACACCGCTGTATTTACAGTTGCTGTTTTTGAATGATAAAAAACTACCCATATGATATTCTCCAATCAGCTATTAATTAACCGAAATGCGTATCTTGTTTTCGGTTACACTGCTTTCTCCGATATAAATATCAAAAAATCCCTTTTCTAAAACAAAAGAACCATCATTAAGATAAAAGCCTAAATCTTTAAAGCCGATTTCAAAATCGGCACGAACTGTTTCTCCGGCTTTTAAAATATACTTTTTAAAGCCTCTCAGTTGTCTTAAGGGTCTTAGCCTTGAAGCTGTTATATCATGGATATACAGCTCCGGAACTGTTATTGCCTTTCTGCTGCCGATATTTTTAATGTTTACCGCAAAACGGAGCTTTTTGCCGATTTTAATATCCTCATAACTAACCGTTTCATCATCGGCGACAACCTCGGAATATTCAAATTTCGAATATGAAAGCCCGTAACCAAACGGATAAAGAGGCTTGCTGTCGGCGTCAATATATGAAGAATGAAAAGGATTAGTGTCATTATAATAAGAATAAATCGCTCTGGAAGCGGCAAGAGAATTATAGTATATCGGAACCTGACCCGAGGAATAAGGCATGGTAAATGGAAGTCTACCCTGAGGCTCTGAATTTCCGAATAATACCTCAACCGTCGCTCTTGCCGCCATAGTTCCGGCATGTCCGACATAAAGCAGCGCATCAAAATAATTTTCATATTCGCCCATAACTACCGGACGGGCAAAGTATAATAATCCGATTATCGGCAAACCATATCTTTTTGCTTTTTTTATTAAAGCCACTTGTTCCTCCGGAATGGAAATGCTTTCTGCCGACATTGCTTCGCCCGTCAGATTTTTATTGTCGCCAAGCGCAAGGACAACACATTGAGCACCGAAAATCGAAGCGTCGCGTAAACAATCAATTTTTTTGAAATCTGCTCCGAATTCATTTAATTCCGTATTCAATGAATTGATAAGAGTTTCATCAAAATCAAGCGACCATGTTCCCGCGTGCGATAATGTTTCATCAGCAAAAGGCCCCATTAAACCTATTTTGGTATTACGGTCAAGAGGAAGAATACCGTCCTTATTTTTAAGCAAAACCATAGATTTTTTTGCGATTTCTTCGGAAAGCTTCAAATGTTCATTCAGATTATACTGATTATTTTTGCAAACAGGCCTGTTAAATAAACCGAACTCTGCTTTAACCCTGAGTATTCTTCTTACTGCTTCATTTAATGTTTCTTCCGAAACCTCACCCGACTCTATCAAAGCTTCCATATTATTTAAATAGCAATCGGAACTCATTTCCATATCTACTCCGGCATTGATAGCTAATTTTGCACACCCTCGTTTGTCGTCGGCAAAGAAAGAAAAATCCGCCATTTGAGATATGGCCGCCCAGTCACTTACTACAAAGCCATTGAATTTGAGCTGATTGCGCAGAATTTCAGTCATAATTTTGCGGCTTGCATTGACGGGAAGTCCGTCATAATCATTAAACGAGCTCATAACTGTTCCTACTTCGCTTTCGGCAGCCGCGCGGAACGCGGGCAAATAATAATTCTGAAGCGAATATTCAGATATTTCGGCATGATTATAGTCTCTTCCGCCCTCGCTTGCCCCATAACCGACGAAATGCTTTGCACATGCAACAAGAGAACCTTCAGAAATATCTTTGTTTTTTTGAAGACCTTTAATTGACGCACTCGCAAAGCATTCTCCTAAATACGGGTCCTCTCCGGTACCCTCAACAATTCGTCCCCATCGCATATCTCTTGCCATGTCAAGCATAGGAGTAAAAGTCCAATTTATTCCGTCGGCAGATGCTTCCGCTCTTATTGCATCATAACATTTTTCAATCAAATCAAAATCAAATGACGCAGTCATTGTAAGAGGTACCGGAAATGCCACCTTATGGCCGTGAATAACATCGCGCCCGAATAACAACGGAATTCCGTTCATTTTTATACTGTAGTTCTGCAAAGCGTCAATCTTTTTTCTGTGAAGCTCTTTTTGCTTATCACTGCCGGCAAGAGCGCTGCCGGCAAGAATTAACGCACCCGGTCGGATTTTCTCTATAACGGAGAAAAAAACTTCAATCTCTTCTCCGTTATAAGGAATGAGGGTTACCTGACCTATTTTATCTTTCAAAGACATCTTTGAAAGCAAAGTTTCTATAAACAATTCTTTATTTTCCATTTTTCCTCCTATTATTCAGCACTGTTGAGTTCAACCGGAGCCGATTTAAACTTTTTCTCGGTTTCATAATATTTAAGCTTATATTCGCTTGAATATCCTTTCTTTGAAACGAGTTTTAAAATAAAGCTGTCGGCTTTTACATCAGGCAAAACAAAATGAACGGTCGGTCCTAATGTGTTAATATTAGTTTCACCGGTTTTCCAGATAGCAAGAGATTTTTCCGTTCCCGCAATTTCAAGCTTAACTTCTATCTCATCGGAAATGATTTCTCCAGTATCATTAAGAAGCCAAATATCCGCCTCAAATACTTCTCCCGCCTTCCAATCGAATTTTCTGTAGCGGGCGCTTGCAAGCTTTGATCTGCAACTATCAGACACTGAATGATATGACAGCTTCTTAACATCAGGATACAGCATAAGGCTGAATCCGACTGCCACTCGCCAAGGTTCTGTAAAGAACCAGTTTATAGCCATAGAGCATGTCGGAGATTGTCTGCGAGCTTCTTCAAAAATGAATTTTAATCCTTCTGCCTGTAACCACTCAGTTGCCTCATATATTTCATCAAGATTAGAACACGGCAGTTTGAATCTTTTACACATAGCCTCAAATGGCTTTTTATCAGGGTCAGATTCCATCCCGAATGCATGATGAAGCGTCCACGGACCTCCGAAATCAGGTTTCGGATTTTCCAAATCACTCTTATCCATAAATGTACTTAGATACTCTGGGCTTGAAACTGAATTACATCCGAATTCCGTATATGCAGTCGCATATGTTGACTGAAACAGCGTAACAACATCACCATATCCTTCGCTCCAAAAAACGTATGGCCCGTGCTTCATTCCTGAAAGCGGTGTAGCCATAATAAACGGAATTTCAGGTGAATATTCATATGTAAGCTCATCAAGAATTCTCAACGGTTTTGATTGCTCAGTCATCTTAGACCAGTTATTGAACAATTCGTTTCCACCGCACCACATTACCAGTGAAGCAAATTTAGAAATTCTTTTTATTATCGAAATAGCCTCTTGCTTAAGCACTTTGCAATAATCTTTTTTTCTGTAAGCCCCGTAACAATTACATGCAAGCGGAAACTCCTGCCATACCATAATTCCGTATTCATCACACAGCTCGTAAAAATCCTTTTTTTGAATGCCGCAACCGCCCCACATACGAAGCATATTTAAATTAGCGTCCTTTACCGCCTTAAGTAATTCATTATAACGCTCCCGTGTAACTGTTCCGGGGAAAATTTCCGGTGTCGGCATATTGCTACCCTTTACAAAAACAATTTTTCCGTTCAGTTCAAGCGTAATAGGAGGATTGGAGCGTGACATAGGATAACTGTTTGGTTTATTCCATTCTCCCTTTGCCATTATTAGCCTTGAACGCTTAAATCCTATTTTTCCAACATATGTATGGTCCTCGGAAACAACCTTATATGAGTAAAGATACGGTTTTCCGTGTCCGCTGCACCACCATAAATTCACAGCCTCTAAAGTAAAGCTTTTGCCATCACCTTTATAAACGGTTTTGCCGTTTTCATCGAACATTTCAACCTTTGTATCAACATCGCAATCAATTTCAAAAGAACCCATAGCTCTTTTAAAATCATCGCTTAACTCATACTTTACCGCGACATCTCGAATATATCCCTTTTTTCTGGTTTCTATGTAGGCTTCCTGCCACATACCCGAAAACAAAAGCCTCGGATGCCAGTCCCAACCGTAACAAACAGGCGGTTTTACCGCTATATCGGCTTCATCTCGGGTATTTTTGAAAGCATTTGACCTTTTCGGATGAGGATAAACCGTTACAATAAGCTCGTTGCTATCTTTTATATAATCGGTTATATCAATTACTATATCGCTGAACATTCCTTCATGCTCGCACAACCTGACACCGTTAAATGTAACAGACGAACTGTAATCTATTCCCTTACTTACAAAAAATACTCTTTCACCATCAGCATAGCTGATTTGAGGATAAGAAATATATTCCCAAGTCAAATCCTCCAAAGCAGCGTACTTTGTGCAGTTGGTGCGATAGTTTAAATCTCCCCAATTATTGAATATTGCATAATCGTTTTGGATGTTTCCGGGAACACTTGCAGGGAATCCCTCACTTGTTCCGTCGCTGTTTATAAGTCTTCCCTGCCACTCCTGATAGTATTTCATTTCAATCCCCTTAAATGCTTTCCTCGAAAATAAGCTTACCGCTGTCAGAAGTATTTTCACAAACAGATATATCCTCACAGCTATGAGCCACTATATCATATTCAAATTTTGAGTGTTCTTCTTTATCGCCGCAATTAAAGAATTCATTATTTTTAATTTCAAGACCTTTAACTCCGGAAGCGTAAATTGCAGGGTCATTCAAATTATAGAACTTGTTGCCCAGTATAGAAATGTTATTAAAGACACCCGTTTCATTATCCGGAACGTTTCTGTTATCGTTATGTCCTATTGCAATTCCTGCAGCTTTTTCTGGAACATATGATGTGCGGCATCCCTCAAATGTGCAGTTTTTAATTACCATATTGCACGCCGGTCCCATTTCATTCCAGAATCCTATCCCGACAACCGTAAATATTGCCGCTCCGGCTGTTTTTTCAAAATGGCAGTTTTCTACCGTAACGCCGTCTGTTTGTATCAATAATCCCCTTGCTCTCGAGCGGCTTATTGAGCAGTTTTTAATAACTGTTTCAGGGTAATATGCACTGTTGACCAGTATGTCGCCACGCTTATATTCACCTTTTATTTCCGATACGGTAAAACGGTTTTTCTCGTAGGCATCAACCGTCATTTCGCCTTTTTTTATTTTGCTGTCCGAATCATAGATGTAAATAATATCGCCCTTTTTGGCATAATCGGGAGAAAGAGATTCTGCCGGAGGCTCATCTATGGTTTTATTATATTTTAAAATGCCCGATTCAACGGTGTTACCGTGAACGGCATATATATTTCCGCATTGTGCATGAACATTAAGTGAATCGTCACCCATATATTCAAAGTGACAATCCTCTAAGATAAGCTTGCCGCGCATTCCGACTATGTGTATCCCGTCGGTATTGCAGGCAATAGCTTGCTTTGAACCAATCGGCAGTTTAACATTATACCGCCTGAAAGTAAAATTCGAACTGCTCGGATAAATAACACACGATTCACCCGGGCATGCCTCTATCGTTATATCCTCAAATAAAAAATTATTACATCCGATACAACAAAAATTGCCGGGTGCATAAAGAGAGTATCTCATACATATAATTTCACCAATATGTACATTATCAAGCTGCGGCCTTTTGGTGGGCCAAACTAAAAAGCGAATAGTATTTCGGTTTATTTTATAATATCGATGCGGGGTTCCCATATCAGCCCACCCGATATGAAAATTAACCGATAAATCCTCATTGCAGGTGTCAAGTCCCTCAATCCATTCATTACCCGAAACATAAGTGTCGTCCGGAAGGATAACATCAAACCAGCCCTTTTCCTTATCTTTCGCAATAATTCTGCCGTAAATATTAGTGAGATTTGTGGTTGTCATTGTAATACCGGTAATTTCAAAATCATCACAATTATGAAATTCGAGCGGCGTTTTGCAGTCATTGGGGTGACACTTATCATATTCAGACATTATTACAGAGCCATATCCTCTGAATTTAAGCCCTTTTCTGTTTTTTACGAGCACCTGATCCTTAATATAATATGTGCCTTTAGCAAAAATCAGTTCGTCTCCGTCCTGCATCCTTTCAATAAGTTCGAGGAGCGCATTTGTGCAATCCCCTTCGCCCGAAAACGGGACGCCGTTCTCACTTGTTATCCATTTTTCCATAGTCAAATCTCCCATTTTGCAGTTTCTGCATTTTCAAAATGCAGAAACTGCTTTAATGCTCTTACAAAATTATGCGGTAATAATTTTGCACATATAAAAATTAGTAGCGTTTTGAGTATTCTCCGTCCGATTTATTGTTCGGATCCTCCGAAGGACTGTTTCCCGAACTTTTATCGTCACCGGAGTTTTTATCATTATCTGACGGTTTGTTATTGTCGTTCGCCGTATCATCCTTCGAGTTCTTGCTTTCGGAAGACTCAGTCGGTTTTGAAGGTTTATCTGACGATACCGAATTACTTTCCTTCTTGTTATCATCAAATATATCTTCGGCAGTATCAACCTTATCATTGTTCGGTTTCGAATCGGAACGAGTCGAAGTGGCCTTGCTACTACCTTTCGGCTTTGTAGCAGAGGAATTTGACGAGCTGCTTGAAGAAATTATATCGGCGTTCTCACTTTCGGCAGTATCGGAGTATGAATAGGAGCTATTTTCAGATGACTCCGATCCTACGCTGTTTAGCCTATCCGAATCTTTCTTTTTACAACCGGAAGATAACAGAAGAATAAATAATAAAACCGTAAAAAGACTTATATTTCTTCTATTCCTGTGAATACCCATCATCAAAAATATCGTCTCCCATATCATCGCCTGAGGCAGTTACAATATCTTCTACTTCAAGGCACACTATCTCAAGCTCCGGTGTCTCAAATTTTTTTGTTTTCATATAAATCACCTTTCACTTATTGTTGGTAAACTGTTCGCTTACTTTGTAAAAGCTTCAACATTTGCCTTTTGTGTATCGGAAAGCTTACCGTACTCTTCAGTATCTGCCATTAACTTAGTTGCGACATAATTTACCGAACGGGAATTATCAACCAAATTATAATCCGAATATGTTGTATACTCGTTATCGCCTATTTTGTAAGAAACATATGCTCTTGCTGCAAAATTTCGTTTATAATTCGTTTTATAAATATTAACAATAGCCGCTTTCATTTCAAAATAGTCATTTTCACCTTCGGCAACGGTATCGCCCCTATAAGCAATATCAAGGAATTTTTTGTTTGCCGAGGTAAGCGATGCCTTGGTAAATTCAGGTGCACCCGACGCTGTTAAATAATCCTCCGGCACAATAAGTGTTCCGAATTTAATATCTGTTGCGCCTAAGCCTTCAAGCTCTGTAACTACTGATGTTTTAACCTGTGTTATAAAACGAAGACCGGTAGGTGTATCAAAACGGACCTGTGCGCCGCCAAGCAAACTGATATTGTCTGATACTAATGTTTCATCGGTATTCTCTATAAGTGCCGCCTTGGAAATAGTTGTAACATTAACAAGTGCTTTTGTTTTGAATCTTAGATTCAACCAACCACCGGCTTTCATACCATCCATGGCAGTAAAAGTAACTGATAAATTATTAAGTGGCTTAGCATTGCTGCCTGTTATCCTATAAAGTTCTATTCCTCCTGTGGGAACGGTTACATACTCAGAGGAATCCCAATTAGGAGCGAATGACTTATCAGCTGTATAATACAAACAAGGTCTAACATAGCCGGTAGTGATAAGATCCGTTTTAAAAGTATAACTGCGGCCTTCCTGTAAGTCCTTAGAAAGTTTAAAGTTCATAACAAATTCGATAGCATTGTTATCATATTCAATTTCAGTTTGGGTTAATTTGCCGTTTTCAATCTTCAAATCATGAAACTGATTCCAATACTTGTTGTTTGTACCTGTTGAAATATTTCCGTCGGAACTTAAAACTGCATCATGACCGCCGTCTTTTTGATTCATATAAGAATAATCTATGAGCTTTGTAAAATCCCATGTGTTTGTAACCGGAGTGTCCTTTAATGTTTTATAAAGCTCTGCGCTTGAAATAGTTGAAACAATGTCTCTTTCGCCTGTTTTAAATCTGAGATTAAGATATCCGCCAGCATTCATATTTTCTGAGGCTGTAAATGTAACGGCGAAATTATTGATATTTTCTCCGCCATCTGCTTTGTATAACTGGATCGCACCTGAAGGAACTGTAACATGATCATTGGAGTCACCGTTGTATCCGTTTGAAATTTTATCGGTATAATAAAGGCAAACTCTCGGCCAATCACCGGTTTTGCAAAGATCGGTTGCAAACGTATAAGTCTGACCTTTTGTCAAATTGCTTGAGAGTTTAAAATTCATAATAAATTCTATACCTGAACCCCATCTATTTAGATCAGTCTGAGTGATTTTGCCGTTTTCTATTTTGAGATCATGCTGCTGATTCCAATACTTATTACTGCAGCCCATAGATATATTACCGTCTGAACTCAATATAGCATCATGACCGCCGTCTTTTTGATTCATATAAGAATAATCTTCAAACTTTGTAAAATCCCATTTCTGAACTGTCGATTTACTCTCGGCGTTTGCTGAAAATATCAGTGCCGAAAGCAGTACACCGACGCTTAAAGCAAGCGAGGTTGCACACTTGATAATACTTTTTTTCATTTTTTAAAACCTCCAAAAAAATAAGAATTTTGCTAAAGACCGCATTTCTAATTCTTTGCTGTTTTTTGTCCCTCCTCTCTTATAAAATTTTATTCAGCCGACAATGCCCACCCTGTCAATACTGGTGATAAACTTGCGCTGTAAAACAATATACATAATAAGCAGGGGAAGTATATAAAGCAGGCAAGCTGCCATATCGTAAGCTGCGGAGCTGACCGCTATGCCGTGGCTTGCATAAATTCCGAGGCTTGTTTTAAGCTGGTTTATCATTATTGATATTGGGTAATGATCGGTAAAATAAAGCACTGATTGGTTATATTCGTTCCAATGCCATACCATCGAGAAAATTCCTACCGTTAAAAACGCTACACCCGAGGACGGCATTACAACCCGCACAAAGGTTTGGAAAGCATTTGCGCCGTCTATTTGCGCCGCTTCCTCAAGCTCCTTAGGAAGTCCTTTGAAGAACTGCATATAAATGAATATAAATAACCCGGCGCGGAGTCCCACTCCGAAAATTGAGGGGAGCCAAAAAACAAATCCTGTGTCAAGCAGATTCGGTCTTATATCCCTTCCGAAAATTTTACCTATAAGCTTCAAAATATTCAAAACATCGAAATGCGCATAGTTAAGCGACATTGAAACCGCAATCATCTGCGGAGGAAGCAATATCATCAAAATAACAACCACAAGCATTACGGTTTTGCCTTTGAATTTGAATCTGGCAAGCCCGTAAGCCGGCAAAGCACAGGTTAATATTTCAATCAATCCGCTTACAATCAATATACTTACCGTTGTGAATACGGTTCTCGGATACTCAATTACCTTCCAAGCCACCTTAAAGTTTGAAAGCGTAAAATGCTTAGGAAGCCATACAACGCTGGCGTCATACACATCCTCAGGTGTACGGAAGGCGTAGCTTACAAGATAAATAAGCTGCATTATGATAATATAGGCTATTGCCAATAAAAAAGCATATCTGAACACAGAAACGGCAATCTGAGAAACAGTCTTCTTACACTTATAAGCGTTTAGTTCACTATTGAAAAGCTTTTTCATTTCTTATATCCCCCTATTGCCACTTCTTTAAGCAAAGCTTGTTGAACAGCATAAACAAAGCGCCGACAATTACTGCAATTACAGCAAAAAAGATCCATAGCATAGCGGAGCTCTTGCCGTATATTTGCTGTTCCAACAGCATTGTATACGCCTGTGATACCACCTTGTTATCGGTAGAAACACAAAATTCAATTACCGTGAAAATAACTGTTAAAACGATTGTGTTTCCGAGCATGGGAACGGTTATGTACCAAAATTCCTCCCATTTTGAAGCACCCTCAACCTTTGATACCTCATAAAGCTGCTCCGGTATTGACTGAAGACCGGATATAAAAAGTATAATTTGTACTCCGCTTTGCCATACAAGATCGAAAATCTGATCGACATAGCTGAAAATAAAGTTTGTGGTTTCGGTAGGTATTCCCATCTGCAGAAATATCTTTTCAAAATCTATAAGTCCGCTTAAGTATGCGCTTTGCGTTACAGCACCCATTTCCTCAATGGTTTGATTTCCGCCCAAAAACTGCATAACCATACTGTTAGCTATAATAACCGGTATAAAGTATATTGAACGAAAAACGGTTCTCCCCACAAACTTACCGTTCAGCACAACGGCAATTATAAAGGACAGAATAAGAATTATCGGTATCTTGTAAGCAAATTCCGAAAGTGAAACCAAAAAGTTATTTATATACTGCGGAGATTCATACAGGGCATACTTAAAGTTGCTAAGTCCTACGAAGCTTGAACCGAATCCCGAAGTAGTAACCTTTACATCCGAAAATGCGAAGTATATCGACTGAAGCATAGGCATCAGGAAGAATATCAAAACTCCTATCACCCACGGAAGGGTAAACATAAATCCGTTCTTACTGTTTCGTTTTTCAATAGAACCTTGTTTTCTCATTCAATTACCCTCCTTATGAACAAATAAACGACCGTGCTTGAATTTCGCCGTATTCCGTAACAGCCGTGTCATTTCCAAAATTAACGCATATAACAACCCCATTCGAAAAATGCGTTTCGGAAACATCGCCGTTTTTCACATAATTTGTTATAACGGCACCGTCGGTTTTTTCAAGAACCGGTTTTATTTTTGCGGTATAATCCTTAATCGCATCAGATATTCCGCTGTAAACTCCCTGAGAAGCAAAGGAATAACTGTTCTTTACAAAATTTGTATCTACATGGTCGCAAATCGCAAAACCAAGCGACGAAGCCACCGAAACGGAGTTTAAGAACTCGGTTTGAGCGTCACCGTCCAAATTAATCGGTTTGCCGGACAATGAAGCGGAACCTCTAAACACCATTTGATAAAACGGAATGTCATAATCTATGCAGTTATACATTGACGAGGTGGTTGGAGCATTGTAGATATAGTCAAGCTTTACCGCGGCATATGCATTAGCGGAATCACCGAAAAGCTTTAATTTTTCGCCTTTGAGCTTTTCCAAAATTTTTGTGACATCTACCGACATATTTGCCTTACAATAATAATTTGAAGAACGGTAATCCGAATAGCTTAATGTGCTTAATGTTGAAAGTCCTACGCCGTTAAGCTGTAATTTTTTTGCCGCTTCCGATATATCCGAATACGATCCCGCAAGTGCTTCTCTGCTATTTAAATACCTCTTTTTAGCAGAGTCCTGCTCTTTTACAACAAGTGTATACTCATAATTTCTTGCTCTGACGCCACTTGGGTCGGTAGCAGAATTTTTTACGGAATATCCGGAGCCGCTTTTACTGTACTGCAGCATATTAAAATCATAAAAAGCGTCTATTGAGTTCCCCTTGCACCAGCTTGTAAAGTCAGCCAATTCTTTTTTATTTCCAAGCTTTTTCTGAATGGAAAAGCCGCCGCCTATGTTGGTATTATCAATTCCGTCTTTTCCGAAGCCTTTGAGATCTAAAGCTAACGAAATATTGCTTTTCTTAAGATCTTCAGCTATGTTTTTTGCCTCTGCTATCGTTGTCATGGAAGAAAATGTACTGTACGGTATTCCGCAGAAAAACTGTTGTTCACTTGCACCGCCATAAACCGTCAGCATAGCATCAACAGGCCTTACATTGCTTTTAAGTTCTTTGTATTCCGATAAATACTCACGGTACTTCTGAGCCATACCGTTATAATCGCCCGAACCTTTTTCAAGCGGAAAATACCTAACGGTCGCACGCTTTAATGACACAATACCATCTGAATACTTAATAAGCTTGCTGTTACTACCGGCGTGTCCTTTAACATTTGAGGATGTTTTACCGCGAACATTGAATGTCGCATAAGCTGCGGAATAACCATACTGTTCATCACCTGCGGACGCTGAAATGTCCGCAATGTCATCGCCCTCGGTTATAATCGCAAAAACGGCGTCCTCTCCGTTTTTCGCGCCGAAAACAGGCATTTTAATACTTTGAGTATTCGTAACCCTGTAAATTGCCTGATTTGCTTGATTTTCACCGTATACCGGTTCACTGTATACTCTGCTACTCCCCTGCTCTGCCTGTGCCTTTATAATTGCACCGCTGCCGGAGGGAACAAATATATAGTTCTCACTGTTGTTTTCGGCTGAGACAAAAAACGGCAATAAAGATACCTTGGTTATAAGATTTTTGCCCTCTGTAATGCCGGCTATATCAACCGAAACCGAGAGTCCGTCTTCATAAAGCTGATAAATTATCGGGACTGAAATTTTAATACTGTCGAAGTAATAAGTAACCCTTAATCCGCCTTTTTTAAGCTTGTTTGCAAGCACATAATCGGCGCCTGAATTGGAAACAGCTTCTGCCTCGTCGTTATTTTCATAATCAACATAGGTTACTCTTATACCGGAGCGAAGACCGTCTTCGGTGTATTGCGAGCCTGTTTCTTCGCTTTTATAGTACTTGTACGGTATTGTGGACCATATCACACCGTCGGACTTTCTTTCAAGAGAAACACAGTATTTTTCATTATCCCATGCCAAAGTGTAATTATCATTTTCCGAAACAACATCGCTTTTGGTTGTTTTCATCTGTTTCGCCAGTGAATATTTTTCGGGCATTGTTATTTTGCCTTCGCTTTTATTACATGCAGTAAGGCTTATAAGTGTAACGCCTATCAACAACGCACATATTTTTCTTAATCTCATCATTGTGCCTCCTACCGCAATGTTGCTTCATTGAAAAGACCGATAATAAACGAAAGCATATCCTGCCACAGAGTGAGCATTGAAAACAGAACAAATGCCACTATTGCCATACCGAGGGCTGTTGCCAAAGCGGTGGCAATTGCTTTAAAAAAGCTGAACTCATGAATAACCGTTATCATAAGCAGCAACAAAATTGCCGTATACATATAACAAACATTATGTACCAGTTCAAACGGTGAGGTTGAGCTTGGTATTAAGATATTCGAGAAAACAAGATAAAACAGGTTATATGCAATTAACGGAATTAAAGAATAACAGCTTACACAGTAAATGTCTTTCATCTTGCCTTTGCCCTCAAACAATATGCATACCAACCAGTTAGATATTGTCCAAATTGCAACCACGCCGACCGTACCCAAAAGTAATAAAATTGAATTAAAATTGGAAAGCGTAACGGTCGAGAACATAAAATTAACCCTAAGCTTAATTAAAACAGATGAAACATAAAAAAGTATCAAAATAGCCGTTGCAATTAAAAATGATCCCCGATTTTTATATTTAACATTTTGCATACTGTTTAACGGATGGAACGGAGTACCAAGAGCGGTTTTCAGTGTTTGATTTTTTATTATTACAATCTGTTTTCTTCTTCCTATAACAATAAAAGCAACCAAGCCTGAAATTAACGCGACAACTAACAAGGCTATCCACGCGAAATTATTCAGCAAAAAATCGTTTCGCACATGTTCGAAAGCCGATGCATATGTTTCACGGTCAACCGCCATTTTGGCATACTTCATAGCCTTTGAATAATCTTTTTCCTTAAGTGCTGCTTTGGCTATTCCCTTATAAGCAAGCTGACAACCCTCATCCTGCTTTAAAATATCTTCCCATAAGGGTTCTGCATTTTTATAATCATTCTGAAGCGAAAGCAAATCCGCCTGCATTAATTTTTTGCCGAACTCTGTATGTGTAAATACGGTAATTTCTCCTGTTGAGAAATCGGAAACAAGCAGATCGTCTCCGAATGCCGCAACGGCACTCGGGGATATAAATGTTCCGGTCTGCGCACCCTTTTGTCTGCCACCGCCGAAAACAGATATACAGTTGCAGTTATTATCGTAAATAAATATTCTGCCGTTAGTATCATCGACAAGATAATAAAATCCGTTATCATCAGAAGTTATTGCCCTAAATTTGCTCTGATAATACGCATCGTATTGGTTATCCTTATCCTTAAAAATAACGGGATTATCTGCAAAGTTATACGAATCGGAACTGCTGTTTGAAAACTCACCTTTTTTAACAAATGTGTTAGTACCCGAAAATCCGAACCGTCTCATCTGCCCGCTTGTTTCACCGTTTATGGCAACTATAAAGCCGCTTGAGTCGATGCATAAATCCAAAAGTGAAAACGGCAACGCCTTTATTGAAGCACTGTGTTTTTGTTCGGTATTAAATAAAGAGGTTATAGCGTTTTTCATTGCGCTGCCAAATGAAGTTTTTACATTATTTGCTCCGAAAAACCCCAAAAATTCATAAGTGTCGGAAAACACCATCATACCGTAATAAGAACCCTCGCACAGCAAATAAATGTATCCGCTCTTGTCTCTTACGAGTCTCGACGGCTTAAAAGCAAATGTTTTCGGAATACTCGGATCGTCCGGTCTTAACAGCACACGCTGCACCGAACCCTCGGCAATATGTATCACCCTCTCATGGTCTGTATCGGCGATATATATACCGCTGTTATCCGCGTACAATCCCTTGGCTCCGCTGAAATCCAGCTTTTCACCGTTATATTCTACATCTTTTATTTCCTCGTCAAGATTATAGGATTTATCTAAAACAACAACTCTTGCGTTGCCGCTGTCCAAAATATAAAGCCTGTCATTTGCGGAAAATATATACTGCAAATCAGAAAAAGTTCCTATTCCTAAGCTGTTTCCGTTTATCTTTCCGCTCACTTCATATGTAGATTTTGTCTTTACAGCAGTTTTTGAACCGTAAATATCCCAATAAGTATAAGTATCGTAAGGAACGCTCTCAGTCGATAACGCCGTAACATTTACGGCGCCGATCGCCACTCCGACAACAAGAATAAGAGCAACAAATAATTGTAGAAATTTTTTGCCTATTTTCATTTTGCACACTCCTATTCTTTTATTCCGGCACTGCTCATGGTTTCAAGTACATTCGATTGGGTGACGGCATAAATAAGTATCGGCGGTATCATCATAAGTACCGTAACAGCCATAGCACTGCCGGAACGGGCAAGACCTCCCGAAACCACAGAACCCATAACGCTCGGCAATGTTTTTAATTTTTCCGAGAAAATCAAATTTCCGCCAGTTGCGGTCCATGCGCCCTGAAAGCTGAAAAGCGTAAGCGTCATCCAAGACGGATTTGCAAGTGGCATTACTATCTGCCAAAAAATTCTGCCTGCACCCGCGCCGTCTATGCGTGCTGCTTCAATCAGTGCCTCGGGTATGCTCGATTCCATATACTGTTTGACCAGAAAAACACCCATAGTACTTGCAAGAGCAGGAAGTATGTACGCCCAAAAAGTATCTATGATTCCTATTTTACAAAATATCAAATACTGCGGAACCGCCAAAGTTGTACCGTTATACAAAAGCGCAAACTGGATAATCATAAAGAATACTTTTGTTGATTTGTTTTTGACCTGACACATAACATATGCTGCCATGCAGGAAACAATCACCTGTAAAACCGTAATGCTGAATGTGACAAAAACGGTATTAATAACATACCTGCTGAGCGGTACTTCCAGATTCGAAAGTAGTTCGGGGAGAGCTACATAGTTTTTTAATGTCGGTCTTACAACAAAAAACTTAGGCGGGAAGGCTAAAAGTTCATCCAATGGTTTGAATGAGGTTACTACCGAATATATAAGAGGCAGTATTGTAAACAATCCGGCAAGTATGAGAAAAAGGAAATATATTATATTGCCGAATCTTGACCGTGTAAAACGCTTATAACGCGCGACCTGTTTTTTCAATTTTTTCTACCTCACTTTCCCGCACTGTCTATCAACTTTCCTATGACAACACGGGTCAAAGCCATAAGTGCAAATAAGAATACGGAAATAGCCGAAGCATATCCCATTTCAAAGCGTGTTCCCGAAACATCGGAAAGATGTGTAACTATTGTATGCGTAGAATAATTTACACTCGGAAAGCCCGTAAGCGTGGTTGCGATTGCACTGACTGAGAAAGCCGACTGTATTTGCATAACAGCGCTGAAAAGCAAAATATTACTCATTGAAGGTAATGTTATGTACCAAAGCTCCTGCCAGCGGTTTCTGATGCCGTCAATGGAACCGGCCTCATACAGCGAAACATCAATATTTTGAAGTCCGGAAATATTTGCGAGAAAGGAAACACCCATACTGAGCCACAACTGTATAATAATAACCAGCTTCATTGAATACTGCGGATCATTAAACCATTGTATCGGGTCCGAAATCACACCCATTGAGATAAGCAAGCTGTTAACATAACCGAAGCTGTCACCGCTGAACATTACCTGCCATATATAGTAAACATTTCCCATAAGTGCGGGAGAATAAAACAGAAATGACAGTAATGTACGGCTTTTGGGTCCGAGCTCGTTAATCATCCATGCAAGCAGAAATGACAGCATAAATCCGATAGGACCCGTTACCACCGCAAAGGATAAGGTGTTTTTTATGGAAATCATAAAGACCCTGTCCTTTACAAACATTCGAAAATAATTTTGCAACCCGTTGAACTGTGGTGCATTTATCATATCGTATTTGAAAAAGCTCAAAACCAATGAAGAAAACACAGGTATTACCATAAACAGAAGAAATACCGCGAAAAACGGTGCCATCATCAAGCCCAGAGTAACCTTATCTGTTTTGCTCCACTTATTTGAGTTTAGCTTTGTTTTAACTTTTTTCATATTTTGCGCCGCCTTATTTCTTGACATATTCTTCTGTTTTGCGTGCAATTTCATCGTCTGCCTCAGGTATCCATTTTTCAAGCATATCCTCAACATCCTGACCGTTATTTACAACATTCCAAAACACCTGTTGCGTCGAGCGTGATACATAGTAGCTTCCCGGAACCTCGGGGAAATTCTGCAAATTTTCGAACTGTTTTTTCACAGCCGCAAGGGTATCGTTATCCCATCCGAGTTTTAAAACAGCATTTACATTAGCAGACACATATCTTGCCGACGCACCCAATACCGATTCAATATTAACCGAATATCTGTACTGAATGTCATCGGAAGTCCACCATTTAAGAAATTCCCAAGCATTTTGTTTGTTTTTATCCGTTGCCCAATCCAAAATTACACAAGCCGTTCCGGTAGCGTTTGCGGCGTTGCTTATGGCCCCGTCTTCATTTTCAAACCCAGGCAGTTCGCACATACGCCATTTGCCGTTTATTTCCGGGGCGGCGGCTCGCAAAGTTGCGTTTTCGGAATATGCCGCAATCGCCATAGGCATAAGACCTGTTCTGAAACGGTTGAAAAAGCTGTAACTTACCGGGAATTTATATTTTGTATAAAAATCGGTCATAAAGGCAAATGCCTTCACCGCCCCGGCTGAAGTCAGATTTGTAGCCGAGCGGTCCTCTTTATATAATGGTACATTCATTTGAGTCAAAAACATTGACACATCCGAGATCATGCCGCAGTTCATATTATTAAGGTTAACAATTTTTGCGCAGTTTATAAATTCATCCCATGTTTTCGGTATTTCCAAGCCCAATTCTTCAAACACATCAGTGCGCACAAAAAGCATATTGAAGCTTTCGGTACTCGGAAGACCGTAAACCCCAGACTCGTACTCATACGGCACAGTGGCATTTTTACTGAAGCGTTTTATTATATCGTTGTAATCATCAAAGTTTTTAAGGTCATACAGCAGACCTCTCATGGCGTAATTAAGCGGAGCCGTTCTGTCAACATTCAACTGAAAGTCCGGACCATTACCGGAAAGACCGGCTTGTATTAATGATGTTTCGGTTATTTTAATATCTACATTTATTCCCGTTTTCGGAGTAAAATCATTAGATATTAAATTTTCAAGCAATGTTATTTGATCGCGTCCCCAATTTATCCACAGGGTAATCGAATCTTCTTTCTGTTTTTCGCCGCTGTCATAATCGTTTGTATATGTAGATAACAGTCTCTTCACGAAAAAGGCGAACTTCCCCGAGAAGTTGACTCTTCCCGTTTCAAACGACTTTTCCGGAGGAGTCAAAATCACAGAATCTATATCAAGCGCCATATTCTGCATTTCATATAACCACGAGCAAAGGCTCGAATAGTTATCATAAAATGTTGAAATCTTTGTATGCGCCTCGTATTTTACTTTAAGCATTTGTTCAATTGTAATTGCAGCCTTGCGCATAATTTGCGCATTTGAACCGCCGCTGCTGCCGGCAATACTTTCGCTAAGTTTTGCCAATTTTTCAAGCTTTGTATGTATGTCTGTCAGTTGTCCCTCAAGCTCCGGAACAGCTGTAAAAATTTCATAATCGCGGTTAGCGTCCGGGCTTTCACCGGTTATTTTAACTATTTTTCTGTAAAGTATCCCGAGCGTATCGGTTATACCTTTGAGCTCCTTTGCATAACTTGAAAGCTCTCCGAGGGTAACTGTCAGAGTAATCGTATGTTTCCCTGCTGTAAAGTAAATGGGCATTTCATTACCAGATTCATCTTTCAGCGTAAAGTATTGCCATCCGCTTTTATAACCAAAAGCAAGTCCATCCGCTTCTTTAAACGGGATGGCCCCATCCACAAAAAGCTTTCTGTAAGAAACGCCTTCCATTAAATAGTTTTGACGGAAGTGAAATCCGAGTTTGTACCATCCGTCGGATTTAACATCTATATCCCAGCTTATAGAGCCTCCCAGGCTGTTCCAATTCGAGCCACCTATATAATTGATTTTTTTATGCATCGGATCGGCCGGAGTGACATTTGCGCTGTTTCTGTCCGCCATGGGAACAAAGCTTTTCTGACTTTTGGCGGTGGCTTTTTCACCCTCAATTACTATTTCCTTGCCGCCATAAACTGTATTGTCTTTAATGTTGGATTTATATTCGTTGTATTCCGGTAAAGTTTCAGGTTTGTCAAGTATCAGCTTTTCAATTTTCACAGCCTCACTTAACAATTTAAGGGTTATTGTATGCGAACCCTTTGAGAGTGCAATCTTAAGCGGGTCTGTGATAAAACCGTCGCTGTCTGTAAGTGTTGCTTTTTGAGTTTCGAAAATTTCCTGTTGCTCGGGTGAATATTCATCTCCCGATTTATTCGTATCAAATTCATCGGTTGAATTTTCCCAAAGTCTGTAAATTAAGAAGTTGTCCGCTTGAATGTACGGTGATTCGCCGTCCACGGTCATACTCATCTCTATATCGCTTCCCGTGGCTCCAATCGCTGTATAAACTATCACAAGCTGAAACATAGTGTCCTCAGAAACAGTTACATTCCAGTTCACTGTTTCTCCTACATTTTCCAAAGATATATTGAAATTTTGTTCTATAATCGAATCAGAGTTTTTAAAAGAAGCGTATTTTTCAATATACGCCTCATACGAATTGCCATCTTGTTTATTTTCGGAAACTATGCCGTTATTTTCTTCTTTAGCCGTTGAATTTTCTGCTAAAACCGTACTTGCACTGAACAAAAAAATGACTGACAATGATAATGCAATTAATTTTTTAAACATAGTTTCCTCCGTTTTTCTGTAACATAGGGCTGTCATAAAGACAGCCCTATGAGCTGTTTACCGCCTCTTGCGGCGTTTTACTATAATAATTACGGTAAATGCGATTGCCGAAGCCGCCAAAACTCCTCCGATAATAATAAGCGTGACCGCCCACCACTTAATACCTGTACTAAACACGGTCTTCTTTTGCGGTGCAAGGCGTTTAATTGTTATTTTGTAAGTTCTTTGTATACCTTCCGGTGAAAAGACCTTAATCGTAACAATATTTTTACCTACATACTCAAGGTTTGTATCGCTTATTTCAACGGTCGCATTCTCGTTGGCAGGAATTGCGGTAACCGTAACCTTTTTAACCTTATAAGGAACAGTTGCGGTATATTCTTTTATTTCGGGGTCAAAAGCAGGTGAAATTTCTGCTTCATCAAGCTTAAGCATGGAGAGACGGTTCTCCGCTGTATATGTCTCTTTGACTATATCAACCACGGTTGTAATTTCTTCGGTGGGGGTTGTTCTTGTTTCCTTAGGCGTGTTATCCCAAGTATAAGGATTTGAATTCAAAAGACTGGTTTTATTTGCTGCGTAAAGCTCAGTCAAAGTGACTTTTGCATCTGCGTATTCACTGATATTACCTACTTTAAATTTAAAGGTAATAATTGCATTTCCTTTTACATTAGCAGTATTATCCGTAGAAAATGCCGCAAAATACACCTCAGTAGAAGATTTTGCAACAGAAATCTGCCAGTCGGATATGTTTGTCTCTGCTGACACAAATTCAAGCATACCGCTTGCAAAGCGGAGCTTGCCGTTTACAGCCATTACCTCGGCATCTTTGATCGAGAGCGTTACATCTATCTCGTCCCCGGGATTGAATTGCGTCGGTCCGGATAAAATTCCTTCACATTCTCCTAAGATCGGATCTCCGGAGTTTTGCATAATATCATACACATTAATCTTACCGTCGCCGTTATAATCAGCTGCTTCAAGATAGCAATCGCCTTTTATATCTTCTTCGTTAGTAAGATGCTTTATTATGCAAATCTTATCGTCATTGTTTACAAGACCATCGCCGTTAACATCACCCCGGATAACAACATGTGCTCTTGCCTTTATCTGAGGCCCGTTCATAAGCCGCAATTCCATTCCCGTGGCGGCAAATTTGGACAAATCAGTTATTTCAGCACCGTCCGCCGCAAATGCACGAATATAATTGCTGTTGTTAAAAGAGGATATCAGCACGGATAACTTTGTGTTTTGTGAAACACCGTATATTTTTTCGTCTTTTACGGTAATAACAGCAGAGGTCGGCTTTAATTTGTTCGGGAAATTATCGGCAGGCTCAACAAGGATCTTGCCGTTGACAGTCTCAAACAGTCTTATATCATCAATATAAGCCTCCCCGCCCTTGTCATTTACAACAATTCCCACTCTGTTGTGATCGGCGGTGTTGAAAGAAATTCCGACATTCTGCCAATTGCAGTCTTCATCAAAGTTTTCTTCTCCGAAAGTGAATTTCTTTATAAATTTGGGATAAAGAATATTTTCAGATGCTGAAGATATATTTGACTTATATCCGTCTATAACGCCTAAAAAGCCATCTCCGACCTTTGAAATTAAATATTTTGCAGAGAATGTGTATTCCGTATTAGGCTTTACATCCACCCATTTTATATAATAAGTTCTATTGGGATAGCGCTTATTGCTCGAATAAAAAAATGTGTTTTTCTGTATGCTGTGTTTACTGTCAACAATGTTGAGAGTATCTCCGAATACACTGTTTCTCGGACTGCTCCAATAAGATATATCAGAGCTTTCAAAATTGAAATTCTCTATTAAATTGGAATCAGTGTCCAATTTGTCCGGATTTTCATTTGTAACAGTTATATCCTTTAGATTTTTTATATCAGGCTGATATTTTACGGCGTTTTCTTTTTCAAACAGATACATACTGTCGATATATGCCGTTGCATTATTAAGCCTAATAATAAAGTTCAATTTCCCACTGTCATTTGATTTGAGACTGAACGAAACCATATGCCACTTGCCGTCATATACAGACGGGAAGAATTGTTCATCGGATTTTAAAGCCGTATTATCATTCCCACTTAAAAATTTACCCGTTGAATAACTTGCCAAACCAAAGGTGAGCGGAACAGCCGTTTTTAAATCTTTATACCAACCGCTTTCGGGAACACTTTTAACAAAGAAAGAGATGTAATATTCCTTATTCGGCATTACAGTTAACGGCAAAGAATATATCTCCTTTTGGCCGATCGAAGATATTTTAAGCGAACGACTTCCTTCATAAACATTATCCGAATCGGTTTCGAAAGAAACTCCGGCACCTGAAAAATCTGCGACATCATTAACTTCATTCGAGGCATCGTTTTCAAATCCGTTATTGACAAGAAGATTTGTTCCCTCTTTTGCAATATTGAATGTCGTGGAGTAAAAATTACCCGAAGCTGCAGCTCCCACTTCGGCTTCTTTGTTAATCGGGACAAATGCTTCAGGGTTTTCATCAGTTTCAACCAAGGTGACATCATCTAAGCGATATTCCGCTCCGGGTACTGCTTGGAACAAAATGTTTACAGTTTCTCTTTCTCCGGTCGAAATTACTACTTTTTTCTTTTGCCAAACATCAGTTGATTGTAGCACACCTGAATTTAAAATTTCAGTGTTATCAAAACCATTTGAATTTGATACAGCCCAAATCGGCCTGTCAGTTGTGAAAGTGCCTTTATACCAAAACTCCAAAGCATAATTGGTGTTTTGCTTAACTTTAACCGGCTGAGAAAGCTTTTTATAATAGCCTGTACCCGAATACACGGAATATTTACCGGAATGTGAATCATTATTCAAGTCGAACTGCGAGTCTTCATTACTCCAAATGATTTTACCCTTTTCAAAATCTCCGTTGCAGATTCTGTTTGGAATGTTAGGATCATTCTTTATAATGTAAGCATTCGAAATACTTGTATCAGCAGTTGAAAAGTCAAGTTTGAAACGAATTACAAAGTAACCGGGGTCAAGATCCTTTTCGGGTGTAAATGTTACGCTGAGCCCCGACATACCTCCGAAACCGCCGTCAATTTTTTTCAATATCAACGCATTAGGATCTTTGGGAGCGGTTGAATCACGCTCTCCGTTATCTTTAGTGCTGACATAGCTGAAGCTGAAGTTTTGCGGCCAGCTTGAAGAATTATATTTTACATTAAGATCGGATATAAAGCTGTATTCTTCTCCCGCCTTTAATACGGCATCGCATTTAAGGTTCAAAACATAATGTACCCAACCGTTTGCATAAGCCGTATTCTTTTGTGTCAAAACTCCTTTTTCAACGGTCCAAGAGCCGAACTGATTCCAATATTCATTTGCGGTTCCTAAAGTGATTTTTCCGTCATTAGAAATCAGGGCTTTTCGGCTTCCGGTGTATTTTCCGTCATTAAGCTGAGTAAAATCCCAATAATCCGCTATCGGGCTTTCTTTCTCTTCAATAGCAAGCTTAGCATAAGTAACAGACGAAACTGTATCTCTTCCGGCAGTCTTGTATCTGAGATTAAGCCATCCTCCGGCTTTCATATTTGCAGCCGCAGTAAAAGTTACGGTGAAATTATTTAGCTTTAATGCATCGTTCGTCTGATAAAGCTTAATTGCTCCTTCAGGAATAGTTACATTATCGTTTGAGTCACCGTTTTGTCCGTTAGAAATTTTATCTGTATAGTAAAGAGCCGGCCTGACCCAATCGTTTTCTGTTTTAAGGTCAGTCTTAAAGGTATAATTTTCACCTTCAATTAAATCTTCGGTAAGCTTGAAATTCATAATGAATTCAATTTGATTTCCCCAGCTTTTTTTGTAATCAGTCTGAGTGACTTTACCGTCTTTTATCTTAAGATCGTGAAATTTATTCCAATAATTAGCTCCGTTTAAAGCCAACGATATATTTCCATCCGAGCTTTCAATTTTACTGTGACCGTCGCCTGTTCCGTAAGCATAATCATAATCGGTGAAATCAGCGCAATCCCATGAGTTTGCCGCAGGCTTAACATTTGAAGATTTATAAATCTTAGCCTCGGAAACGGTCGTAACAGTATTCCTGCCACCCGCCTTGAATCTGAGATTAAGCCAGCCGTCCTTTTTCATGCCGGATACGGCAGTGAAAGTGACTGTATAATTCTTTAAGGCTTTTGCCTCCGTAAACTGATTAAGTTTTACAGCGGCTGCCGGGATTACTACATCTTCATTGGAGTCCCAGTTTGGTGAGTTCGACTTGCCTTCCGTATAGAACAAGCACGGTTTAACATAAGCGTTGGAAGTCGAAAGATCTGTCTCGAAAGTATAATCCACGCCTTCCTGCAGATCCTCGGCAAGCTTGAAATTCATAATAAACTCAACGCCGTTATCGGAATAATTGATTTCTTTTTGAGTCAGTTTTCCGTTTTCAATTTTAATATCGTGAAATTGATTCCAATACTTGCTGTTTGTACCTATTGATACATTTTCGTCAGAACTTAAAATTACATCGTGCCCACCATCGGTTTTATTTGTATAAGAATAATCATTAAGCTTTGTCAAATCCCACGAATATGTACCCGGCTCTTCTTTTACAACCAAAGAAAGCTTTGCTTCAGAAATAACAGAAACTGTATCTCTCGAGCCGGCTTTAAATCTCAAATTTAGCCAACCGTCCTTTTTAATATCGGAAGAAGCAGTGAATGTGACCGAAAAATTATTTAACGATCTCGCCTCTGTTGCCTGATAAAGCTTTATAGCACCTGTGGGAACAGTTACATCTTCGTTGGTATCCCAATTAGGTGAATTAGATATCTTATCCGTATAATACAAACAAGGTTTAACCCAAGCGTTGGTAGTGGAAAGATTTGTCTCAAAAGTATACTCATTGCCCTGCCGTAAGTCCTCGGTAAGCTTAAAGTTCATAACAAATTCAACGCCATTGTTAGAATAGTTAATTTCTTTTTGTGTAAGCTTACCGTCCTCAATTTTAAGATCATGAAATTGATTCCAATACTTGTTGTTTGTACCTATTGAAATATTTCCGTCAGAGTTTAAAACTGCATCATGTCCGTCGCCGGTTTTATTTGTATAAGAGTAATTATTAAGCTTTGTGAAGTCCCACTTGGCAATCAATTTGTTTTCCGCCGATGTGAATATCTGAATAAGCGGATTTGTCAATGATGCGGCGGTTATAACCACAGCGCTTAAAATTGCTAAAATAGATTTTTTCACTGTTCTCACCTCGATTCCTTTATTGAGATATCATCAAGATTTACATATGCGCTATTTATATTGATGTTTGAAAGCCGGACTGCTATTTTTCCGTCGGAGGGAGATGTAAAGCTTATTTCCCTTTGTGTCCAGACACCTTCTTCTCCACCGGCAGGGTAGGTCCAGATGAGCTGTTCGCCGCTGCCGCTTATAATTGTAACGCCATACATTACATTTGAATCTTTTGACCACATTGAAAGCGTATACTGTGTATTGGGCTTAAGGGTCAAATTATATCGCCACCGTGCAGAATATTCGCCCGCAACACCGATACCGTTTGGAACATCTACAAAGAAACTGTAATCGCCTGTTCTTGAATCGCCTTTTTTGAAAATTCCGAGTTCCGGCATCCAGTCAAATTCCTTGTACCAACCGTTACTGTTAGGCCAAACATTAGAGCCTGTCAATCCACCCTGTTCAAATCCGCCGGCATAATTGCCGTTAGAATCAACAAATTCTTCCTGCGGAATAAACAATTCAAACTTATTACCAACACCGGAAACTGTTTTTTCACCGGATTCAAACACGGCGGTAACACGATACTCATAACTGACATTCTCAGCTATGGTCTCATCAGTGTATTTAATAAGTCCGTTATCAATCATATTGTCAGAAACCGATATGCTGTCATTGATAACTTTCCATGCTCCTCCGTTATCGCGTCTTTCCAAAATAAAGTGGTCTACATTTCTGCCGCCCAACCAATAAAGGTCTTTACTGCCGTTGTTATAAAGCAGTACCGGAACATCCTTTGAGCCGCTCTTGCCGCGATGCTCATTTTTCAAATCAATGATGCTATAAGCCATATTCACAACGAAATCACGAATCTGATCGCTTCTGTCGGTCGATGAGCCACTGTAAAAAGTGCCTTTTGATTGCATCTCGTTATAAAAGAACGGATAGAAAAATGCCCCTTTATAGCCACTCTTGACCGCTTTTTCATACAGCTGACTTCTCACAATAGAAAGATAAGCCTCTGTAACATTGGCGTAATCCTCGTGATCATGGAATACATCCATTTCACCAAGATAAGCCGGTCTTGTGAGTATTTGATCACTCATATCGGGGAAATTGCCGGATGTATAATAGTTATATCCTAATATGTCTACCTTTAGATCATTGTACTTATACATATTATCCTGCCAACCGCCGATATCTTCAGTTGAAGTGAGCATATTAGGCATTGCCTCTTTTACAGCATCGTGCATAGCATTTTGAAGTGCCGCAAAATCTTCCCAAGTAACGGCTCCGTTAGAAGAGTATATCATACCGACCGACGGATCGTTGGTAACCGACCCGTTTTCTATACTAAGCGCAATCACCGGTATGACATCCTGATATTTGCTTAAAATTTGGCAAACAGGCTTTATTCCGTTATTTATATAGGCTTCACGGGCTTCATCGTCATAGTAATATCTGAAAAACTTGTGTGCTCTTTCTTGGTTTGTTAAACCGTCTATTAAGGTATTGCCGTCTGAGCTTCCGAACCAGTTGCTTAAAAGTCCGGGTACAAAATCAATGCCTACTCTTCTGCAGCTTGTAAGAAGCTTTTCCAAATTTTCGGTAAAAGTTGGTTCAAGCCCGGTTACGAAGCCGTCATCATCATAAGTAAACATACCTATTGGACCTATCCAGTTTGACCAACAGTTAAATCCCAAGGCTTTAAGATTGTATAACGCTCTTTCAACCTGAGCCTCTTTATATTGACTTTTTAATTTAATGATATTGTCATATCCAAAATTTGCCCTGTTTTGTTGCCATGTTCCAAACCAATCCCAGTCAACACCGTACATAAATCCGTCTTCTGCCTGCAGGCGTTCCCATTCATTTTTATAAGTAACACCATCGTGCTTGAAAACAAATTCACCGTTATTATCAACTGTAACTCCATGAGCAAATGAAAGCTCTTCCGGAGTATTGGCGGAATTTTGGATTTTAACTTTGCCGATTACACTCTGCGCCGCGACTCCAATCACTATAGACAGACTTAACGCCACAGAAATAAAAGCAATTCTTTTATGCTTGTATTGCAAATTTAAATCCTCCCTTGCTTAATTTTCAAAACTTGAATCAACCGAATTCCTTTGATATTTTCTTAATGTTTGAATCAATCACTCCGGACCATTTATCCATTGTGCTGTCTAATTTATCTTTGCCGGCGCTTGCGCATTCATATGCATATGTTCCCCATTCGTAATCTCCGCCGTAGTTGATAATTCCCTGTGATATCTTAAAGCTTTTAGGCTGACTCCACATCCAGTCACAGAAGGCTGCAACCGAATCGTTCAACCAAATTTCGTTTCCGACTTCATTAAACGCAGGGTTCTGCCAATATTCAAGAACATAGCCTGCGGCAGTCGTGTGCTTTGCACCTACCGGGAAGCCCCAAAGCTGAGCATCCGACGGTATGGTAATCTGTTTCCCTTTCGGACTGGGTAGCGGTGCATAGCCTAAAGTAAAGCTTGTGTTTTCAAATCGTTCGCCCTTTTGCAATGACCAGTTTTCGCCAACATACATAGCGGATTTTCCGGCTTTAAATCCTGCGAGATTAAGAGAAAAGTCTGCTACTTTATACTGACCAATCATTTGCAAATCGTTAACCCACTTATAAGCATCTCTGTAAGTTTTACTTGAGGTATTGTTGCTTATTTTTCCGTTCTTTATAGTTACCGCATCTTCACCGCAGGTTTGTACCAAACGGAAACCTTGATAGTCCGCAGTTAAGCCGACTAAATTTGACTTTTTCTGTATTTCAGAAGCTGTTGAAACAAAAGTATCCCAATTCCAATTGCCCTCCTGCCACAATGCGTTCGGGTCCTTAACCCCGTATTTTTTGAAAACATCCGCATTAAATACCATTAAACCCATAGTAATATATGTTGTTCCTTTAATGATTGCACCGTACTGTACACCGTTCCATTTTAATAAATTCATTGAATCTACATCATACACTGCAGGATCATAATTTTTTATGCCTGCGGATAACGGTTGGAAATAGTTCTGCATAATAGCAGACGGATAGGTTCCGGAAGTAATCGCCGCAATATCAGGACTGTTTCCAGCAGCCTTCAAAGAGGCAAGTCGCTGAAGGTATGCATCACCGGTAACATATATAGGCTTAATTTTGATACCGGTAGCGGCAGTGAACCTTTCCCACTTTTTCTTTTCGTAATCAAATGGGTTCCACCATACAAGTATGCTGACTTCCTGACCGCTTAAATTCTTCGGAACGCTTTCAAGAAATGATTCTTTTTTAGTTTCATCAATCGTAAATGTATGTTTTGTATTTGAATTATTATATGATGCCGCATTATTTCTTTTTGTGGTTTTATTTTCTTTATCTACAACCACGGTATCGTCACCGTCATCAATTTCATAATCCTCATCGCCGTAATTTATTTGTTCATCCGAGGATGTATCGCTGACGGCTTTTCCGCATCCGGCAAAAGTAAATAACATACATATTGCCAATAGCATCGAAATCATTTTACTCAAGTTTTTTGCATTTAACATTAATATTCATCCTTTCACATATAAATTGACCCATGCTGAAAAACATTTGTGTTTAAACCATTTTCAGTTAAACTTCTATTACAGTAATTCTTCACCTCTTTTTACATTTTTAGTTGCAATTCATTTATGAAGTTTAAACTCACGCCCCTTATAAACGCTGTTTTGCTTTTTACCTGTTGGTTTTCATATTCTCTCTGAATTTAGAGGGAGAACATCCGTATTTCCTCTTGAATTCTCTATGAAAATGTGAAATCGACTCAAAACCGCTGTCATAACAAATATCTGAAACTTTTTCATCTGTCATCATAAGCTTTCTGCTGGCACATTTTAATTTCACTTCATTTAAATATTTCTTAAAAGTAATTCCCATAGCAGCATGAAATTTCACAGAAAAATATGCCGGATCAAGAGCAACCATTTTTGCCACTTTCTCCATCGTAGGATTTTCACGAAAATGTGTCCTTATGTAAAACGCTGCATTTCTTACAGACAACTCGTTCTTTTTTGAAGTCGTCATATCCAAATGACGAAGCATCATTATAAGTAACTGATTTATCGTGTCCGAAATAAATCGTTCATAACCTGATTTCCTTTTTTGAAATTCATTGTTTGCACGTTCAAGAATACTTAGCGCATAATCATAATCAGATTTTTCTAAATGACAGGAAAAAATTTTCTCGTCATTCATTACAATAGCACTTAGCATTTCTTTATCGACAATTTCCGTATCAAACATAAGGTTATATAAAATCAAACCGTTGAGATCTGTTATTTCGTGCAGATCCGCGGGTGTTATAAGCGTTATATCACCAACCGAAACCGGAAGAAAATTTTCATTTACAATTTCCTTACAAGATCCTTCAACCACAAGTTCAATTTCAAAGCAATCATGCCAATGGGGATAACCATTTACGTCGTCGTTTTTTCTTATATAAAAATTGTCGTTTTCCGATAATTGATTCGACATCTCACTCAGTTGGTATCTAAGGACTTTTCTTTTCATAAGTCACCTCCCAAAAATAATATAAAATTATATCACATATTCTCTATAAAACTTGATGTAAATTATGGAAACACTGGGCAGTTAAACATTTTTAACAAATAGTTATTTGATTTTTCAACATAATTATAGCACATTAGCAACTTTTTGCCGTCTCGATATTAAAGAAAAACATTGCAAAATTATTGTGCTTTATCAATGCATTTAACTCTATTTTTATTACACTTTAAGGTGCAAGTGTATAATTACTTCATCCGGCTTTCAAATATTTATATACGCATATATTTATACTTGACAACCCAATACTTATCCAGTATAATACGCTTGTAACATGGTTTGAGTGTGATGTCAAATTTGACTTTTCAAATGAAGACATTGGTTTGAGTAACAAGGTCGGATTTTTCCCTTAAAGGGAGAAGTCCGGCCATTTTTGCGTTTTAGAGCAATTTAAAGCGCCCGCAAATTAAATTCGGTAATTGCGAAATTGACCGACCTAATTTCTGTGAAAACAGGATGGGTCGGTCTTTTTTGTTTTTACATAGAAAAAAACGCACCGAATGAAATGACTGCATATCTTTAAAAGAATTCACAATTTCACTTTAATTCTTTGAGATATTCCGCATTTCAAAAAGGTGCAAAAGGAGACGGAAAAATGAGTAATCAAGACAACATCAACAGCTTCCTCGACAGTATGGACAATTTCGACAGCACTCCTGCCGAAGAAGCTCCAACCCCGCAAAGCGTGCCGTTTACTCCCGCAGCCGTATGGTACGGTGAGGAATCTGCACAGCAACCGGAGGCGGCTCCGGTTCAGGCAGAACCGCAGGAGGTGATTCTTACACCTGCTCCGGCCGTTCAGACGCCGCCTGTTCCTCCGGAAGCAGCCGCCATGCAACAACAGGTTGCACAGCAAACCCAACCAACGGCACAACAGGAGCCTGTAGCGCAGTCACAACCTGCAGTTTCGGATTTCGGACCTGCTCAACAGACAATGCTTGACCCGTTTGACGCGGTGCTTAAAAATGCCGAAAAGCAGGGCGAGAAGCGTATGCTCGAAGCATTGGCGGCAAAGCCCGCAACATACTCCTCAGCAGGTTTCCACAAATGGTCGTTAGTGCCGAGATTAAGAACAATATAATCCGGATCGGGATAATTTGTCTGAGCACCGTCAAAACAAGAGCAATACATTGTTGCCGCCCCCGGCATATTACCGCTCCCGCCCATTGTGAGTCCTATACCGCCGTAAGCCGCAATAATAGGTCTGAAATCTAATTTTTCGGCGGTTCTGTAGGCATAAGTCGCAAATACATCATCCTCAAACACGCGATTATTACCGTCGTTTTCAAACGGTGAGCAAGCAGGATCTGTTAAAACGCCCTCGGTTATACTGTCCCCGACAAATTCTATGGTTTTCCGGTTATCAGGCGGCAAGACATAAAAATCATCGGCATAAGCACCTGTAAAAGTAACTTTCGGTTCAATCGGTTTTTTCCAACGGTTCTGAAATTCAACTGCGCTCTTCACAACAATTTTTAATATATGCTTTGCGTCATCGGTTGCGTTAATTCGTAAAAACCAATCAACCGAAGTTTCAAAGCAAGGTCCTCCGTCAAGCTGCATCCAAAGATGAGGAAACGGGTACTTTTGTTCGTTTAAATCGAATTTCAGCAAAACCGAATCACCGCAAAATCCGAATTCTACGGCAGAACCGGTTGCGGTTGTGGTCATACCGTTTCCGTATTCTGCAAATCTTCCGGTATATCTGATATAACGGCTTTTATAATCTGTAAACATATTTCTCCTCCCGGCTTTCAGCAAACTAACAAAACGATGAATGTCATTGTAAAGAAACTTGTATGTCTCTTACAGGTTCTTTTTGCTTACTCATCATTATGGATAAATTATCTGACACAATTGTATTCTGTTTGCCATAATTGTTCAAGAACTATATTTTACGATTATAAGACAATAATTGCTGTGATTGATTCATAAAATATTTGTGATGCTTTGCATTTTTCAAGAATTTAACTAAAAAACCAAAGCGCAGCATACATTCCCTTCCCGAAAATGTTACATCGCCGCCCGAATTTCGGCAAGAATAAGCCCACAAGAATACAGACATGCAGAAAAGGAATGAAAAGTCATTTGGCTTACCTATTATAGCTGTAAATATCGATTATAACATTCGTTATGGAAGTTCTTGATTGCTGAAATTTTTCATATCCCAATACATGAGTTCCGAAATATGCCGTTATATTATTCGTGCGGTCTATAAAATAATGTGCTCCGGCAGCTCCGCCCCAACCAAAATCGGGTCTTGTGTTTTCTGCCGTCGGGCATTGCTGTCCAAGACCAAATCCGCGCTTACCCTGTACCCAATATGTCGGCATTTCTATTTGTTCCTTTGTCAGTTGATTGGTCGAGAGCAAATCAACCGTTTCTTTTTTTAAAAGCTTGTATGTGCGGATTGCTTCAAGAAACTTTATGTAATCCTCCACCGTTGATACACAGCCGGCTCCGCCGCTTTCATACTTTGTTCCTATTCTGTATATGCTGTCCTTTGCGCATTCCTCCACCTTGTCGGTTTCGGGATTATATTTATATTGATTTACAAGCTTATTCGTTTCATCAATCAGAAAAGATGAATTTTCCATTCCGCACACATCAAAAATGTTTTTCTTTACATATTCACCGAACGTCATTCCTGAAAGCACCTCAACCAATGCCGCCAAAACATCGTGGCACAAGCTATATTCCCACCGATATCCCGGTTCAAACAAAAGAGGTTCTTTCGCGAGATATTTCATCACTTCACGCGTCGGACATTTTCCATTAGTTTCTCTTCGGCATTTTTCAAGCATAGGAGAGTTCAAATCATAACTGAATCCCGCTGTCATAGTGAATAATTGACGTATCATTATTTTATCTTTTGCCGGAATTATTCCGTTATCTGATCTGACGGTCATATTTTTAAATTCAGGCATATAACGATATAGCTCATCATCAAGCTTAAATAAGCCTTTTTCAAACAATTGCAGCGCCGCAACGCAGGTAATTAACTTGGAACACGAATAAATATTATAAAGCTCCTTGCCTGTCACTTCTGTTTTTTTGTTTATATCCGTGTAACCGTTTGCGTGACGATACACACATTTACCGTCTTTCATCACTATGCAGTCATAGAATGGGATGCCTATTTCAAGAAAATCATCCAATTTTTTCGTTAAGGTTAAAAAATTCACATTCACTCCCCCTAAGGCATTATTCTAAAAAATAAACCGTATATCTATAAGCAGAAAGTAATTATTCAAGACTTTTGTGATTATGATAAAAATAATTGCTGTGACCGATTCATAAAATTTTTGTTTGGAACGTTAAAGCTTTCCGTATTTCGTCCTAACGCGGTATATTTATGTTCGCCCATAGCATGATACGGCAGCAGCTCGGCTTTAATAATTTTTATCTGCTTTAAAAAATCGGCAATTTGCCTTATTTCCTCATCATTATCATTGTAACCGCCTATTACGGGTATTCTTACGATAATATCCGCTCTGCCGGAAAGATTTTTCAGGTTTTCGAGAATAAGCTCATTTGATACGCCTGTGCCTTTTCTGTGCAATTCGGCGCCGAACGCTTTAATATCATATAAAAACAAATCCGTGAACGGCAGTATTTTTTCAAAGCTTTCCCACGGAACATTGCCGGCGGTATCAACGGCGGTATGTATTCCCGCAGATTTACATTTTTCAAGAATTTCGCGAAGAAAATCAAGCTGCAGCATACATTCCCCTCCCGAAAACGTTACTCCGCCGCCGGAATTATCATAAAACGCTTTATCCTTGATTACTTCCGCAAGCACCTCGTCCGATGTATATTCTCTGCCGCATATTTTGCGTGCTTCAGCAGGACAGTAAAGCTCACATTTGCCGCAAAAATCGCAGCTTTGCAAATGATTCGGACATACCTCACGGCACTTGCCGCAGCCGGTACACTTATCCTTATAAAACAACATTTGTTTTTCAAATGACTGACTTTCGGGATTATGGCACCATTTACACCGCAGATTGCAACCTTTGAAAAACACCGTTGTCCGTATTCCCGGTCCGTCGACAAAAGAATTTCTCTGTATATCAAAAATCATTGCTTTCGGCAATCATAACACATCCTGTTTCAATCTTTATTTATAATAATTCCTTGTCAATACCTCTTGCTGCCATTCGGGTGAAAGCGCCGTAAACCTTGCGGAAAAGCCGCAAACACGGACGATTAAATCGGGGTATTTTTCTGGATGCTTCTGTGCGTCTAACAGCTGTTCTTTTGTTGTGCAGTTAAGCTGCAAAGAGCCGATAGAGCTGTCCGCAACCGTTCTTATAAATCCCTCGCAAATATCCGTGTTTATTCTGTCGGACGGCAGAATAATATTAACTACGCACCCGCTTGCCATTGTTGTTTTATCGAGAGCCGAAATACTGTTTATTACATCAGTTGCAAACGGAATTTTTTTCAGTCTTGACGGCGTTAAGCCCTGTGCAAGATAGTCTCCGTTATGTCTGCCGTCGGGAGTGGCAAGAGTCTTTTCACCCCAGAATCTTACCTCGGTATAGCCGAAATGTCCCATAAGAACCCTGCCGCCGTATGTTCCGGTCAGCCTGCCGCACATATCAAACAAATCGTTTTGCAGGCGCGATGCCAACTCGCAGGAAGCAGCGCTTCCGTCTCCCCAGCCGTTGCAGTGTATTGCATCTATTCGCATATTTTCATTATCTTTCCAGTTATTTCTTACAGCATTAAGGAACTCATCAAGGGTGTATTTTTTCGATTCAAACACCAGTTGCTTAATAGCCATTAAAGAATCAACAACAATAGGAAAACCAAAGAATTTAAGCGAATCATCTCTGTATTTGCCGCCTCCGGCTGTGTAATCCTTTTTGTTTTTTATACAGTCACCCATTGTCGAGGAAAAAATCGGGATAGGAGATACCTTGTTCCAGATCTGTCCTCCGAGTCGTGTTATTCGCATACGCTCTTTAAGCAGAGCGAAAATATTCTCACGCATAATATTATAAACTTCTTCAAAGTTTTCTGCGCCATCGAAAAGCTTAAAATCTATTCCTATTTTTTCTCTACGCTCTTTAAGGTCGTGAACTGAAAATTCCAATACCTTGGATAAATTCACATAAGAACCGCAATCATATTTTCCGTAACCGTTGTCTGTAACATCCCAGCATCCGGAAACCAAATAATCGCGCGCTTCCCCGATAGGACGCCCCGCCTTAATCCATGCAGGAATAATATCGTCGTCATTCTCATAAAGAATAACGCTTGTGCCGTTAATAACCGGTCTGTCAATTAAATCGAGATATTCCTTAGGCGAGTTTTTTGAAAATCGACAGATTATTTTTGGAAATATTATTTTTTCGTTCTCTGTTGCAAGCAAAAACAGTTTTGTAAGTTCATTGAATACAGGATTGCCGTTTTTATCGCAGCCGCCCAAAACATATGTGTTTTCAAATTCATGGTCGGAGTATCCTACCATTTTCTTATCGTGATCATAAATACAGTCAAAGCCAAGGAGAAATTTGCATATAAGGTCGTATGCTTCCGCCTCTGTAATAATCCCGTTTTCAATATCATGCTTATAAAACGGGTACAAATCAACATCAACCCTGCCGAAGGTGTTGGGACCTATCCCCTCAAGCGAGCCTACGGTCTTTCGGAAAAATGCCAGAAAATTCAAGGCGCTGTAAAAGCTGTCGGGTTTTTCCCACGGTACACGTTTAGCGGTTTCGGCTATAAGCCTTAGGTTGTTTCTGACATTTTCATCGGTTGCGTTTTCAAGCCTTTTCTCCGCTGCTTTGCCGAATTTTTCCGACATTTTTTTGAGCTGCAGCATTCCTTCTGCCACAGCCGATAAAAAATCCCTTTCTTCATCTGTTTCGGCATATTCCGATTGTTCTACCGCTCTTTCGTAAACACCCTTAAGCCCCGTTTCAAAAACCGGTCTGCAATTCAAATTGAAATGCTGATGAGTATCGTTATACGGACCGCAAATCAAATAAAAAATTTCCGCCATTTGCGCACACCGTTTTTCCCATAATTCGGGGTTCTGATCAACAAACCTGTGCTTGTTTTTTACATAGGTCCAGCCGCCGGGATGAATATGATCGGAATTTTCCGGCGCGTCTTTTGCCAACCTGGTTTTGCCCCATTCAAATGCGCCGTCGCATGTTGCGCACATTGTACCTGTTTCAAAATAAAACGGAGAATTATCAAAAATCACAGGTTCAAACATATCGGTAATCGTTTTATACTGAAAAATCTTCATTTGGTAGGGATTCATTTTTTCCCAATCCGAGTTATCCAATATTTTAAAACATTCGTCGGCAAAATCATCCGCTTTTTTATCCGCTTCATACCAATAATACTGCTTTAATTCTTCGCGCAATGAATTGTATTTCATATTATATCTTCCTCACCGTCATAATATTTGTCTTACGACACCGCTATTATATCGGTTTTCAGTCTTTAATACAATGCAAAAAAATAAAAAATGGATTATTTGAAAATAAAATATGCTTGAAATTCTCCGTTTAACTGATATAATCTTTTTAAGGATGGTGAATATAATGAAAAATATGGAAATTAAAAAAATATACTCGTTACATATATACCGAACCGAAAAACACAAATGGACAACAAAAGCGCCGAGACGGGGCTGCTATTTTACATTTCAAAAGAGCGGCAGTTATAAACACATATTAAAGGATAAGGAATTGACAACATTCCCCGGAGCGATTCTTTTTTTAAACAATAATGATTCCTACGATGTAACGGAAAAAATCTGCGGAGACGCAATCTGTGCCGTAATTGAAATCGAAAACGCCCCTGATTCGTTTGTTTTTGATACAGAAAACGATAAATCCTTCGGCAAGCTTTTCAATTCATTACTCTTACTCTCCGATACGTCGATTGTAAGCAACCGTTACACTGCCATAGGTATTATGTATGAACTGTTCGGAAAAATATTCAAGGAAAAAGAGAAGAAAAGCGTCTCCTCTGCGTCGCAGCCGACAGCAGAAAACACTTGCCGTTATATTCATAAGCATTACGCAAATCCTGAGCTTAATATGAGTGAGCTTTCTGCCGTCACTGATACGGAAGTTCATAAGCTTAACGGTATGTTTAAAGAAAAATACGGCGTTCCCTGCTGGCAATATGTTGTTTCTGTGCGCTTTGAGGCAGCAAGCAATCTTTTAAAAGCTACCGATTATTCGGTAAGCAATATTGCGGAGCTGTGCGGCTTTTCAGACCCTTACTACTTCAGCAGAGCTTTTAAAAAGACCTTAGAAAAATCACCGTCGGAATACCGGAAAAGCAAAATAAATGTTATACGGGGTTAGCATCCTATATCCTATTTGCAGAGCTCAATCATTGCCTTTGCGAACATTTTGGCGGCAAGCACCAAGGTATCCAAATTATAGCACTCATCATCGCTGTGGGCATTGCAGCTGTTATCGCCGTATTTAACTCCTCCGAATATGACTGCGTCATTTTTTAAATGGGCATATGTCATAGCATCGAGCGGATACGGCGCGTCCGTTCTGCCTGTGCACTCTGTATATACACCTTCAAGTGTTTTAACAAGATATGAATCCGGCGATACATAATGCGGCTCGTCGATTGAACTTTCGTTTACCGGGAGGCTGATTTTTTTCTGTATAATCCCAGCAAGTTTCACAGCGTTTTCACCTACCGTAACACGGCAGTCGGCAGTAAATGCAAGCTGTCCGTTTTCATAATCAAGCTTTGTGAGAGAAGCTACGATTTTCCCCTGTTCAATACCGCAGCCTTCACCGTAAAATGCGCCGTGAGGAAATATTGTCGCCAAATCGGAAAATATGCTTTTCTCATCTATAACAGATAATAATTTAAGCAGTGCAGTCAATGCGTTTATGCCGCATTGCGGATGCGCTGTATGCGTTGATTTCCCAAAAGCAGTGATTTTTATTGTTTCTTTTGACTTTTCAATCAAATGCTTTATATCAGGTATTCCGTTTAAGACCGCTTCCATATTTTCGATCGTGCCGGTTTTAATTACGGCAACCGCGCTTTCGGGTACGATACTAGGCATACTGCCGGAATGCACCGATAATATTTTATTGCTGCTGAATTGAGTTTTCCAACATAACCTTATTCCCCCTGTTTCGGAAATGCCGACCGGAAAACATGCGTCCGGAGCAAAAGCAAATTGGGGCAGCTTATATTTTTTCAAATAATCCTTAAAATCGTGCATCCCGCTTTCCTCATCCGACCCGAAGAACAGCGCCGTCTTATTTTTAAGCTTTACTCCGCATTCTTTCAAAGCATAAAGTGCGAAAAGCGCCGCAACCGTAGGTCCTTTATTATCAAGGCTGCCTCTGCCATACAGCATATTGTCTCTGATTTCAGGCTCAAAAGGCGGGCTTTTCCAGTTATCCGCATTAACACCCACAACATCGGTATGACAAAGTATTCCGAGCTTATCTTCGCCGTCACCGTAACGCGCAATTTTAATCTTATTTTCAAAATTCTCGGTTTTTAAACCAAATTCATTTGCTTTGGAACTTATAAAATTCAATGCATTTAAAACATTTTCACCGTAAGGCATATCGGCAGCAGGTTCGCTCTTTATGCTCGGTATGCTTACAAATTCTTTAAGCGTATTAATCATATTTTCTTTTTGCGAGTCGATGAACTCAAAAACCTCGTTACAATCAGCCATTTTTGACCGTCCTTTCTATAATATCATCCTGTATGCTCCTTTTTAGTTTGACAAAATAATCCGAAAAACCGGTTACCCTTACCCTGAGATTTCTGTAATCATCGGGATTTTTCTGTGCGGACAAAAGATCCTCTTTAGAAACATATGTAAGCTGAAAATGCACTCCGCCGTTTTTAAAATAGGTTTCAAGCATATCAACCGTTTTTTCAAAATAATTGTTTTTTGTAATCAACTGTTTATCAAGGTAGAAATTTGTAACCGTAGATCCGCAGGAAACGGTATTCTCGTCAAGTCTTGCTACGGAATTGAGCAACGCGGCAAGCCCCTCGCGGTCTTTGCCCTCGCTTTGTCCGATACCGAATTTAAGAGGGTCACCGTTATGCCGACCGTCCGGTGTGGCGCGGGTTTTCTCACCAAACCACTTATGATGCTCGTTATAACCTAATAAATCTCCTATAAGCCAGTGATAACCGAATAAATTCTTTTTATCTTTTATATAACTGTAAAAGCTTGCGTACAAACGGCGCGCAACACCGTTTGAAAGATCGTCATCATTTCCGAAAAAGCAACCTTTTCTCAAAATCAGAGTTCGTAAATCTCCATACCCTACCCAATCCGACTGCAAAACTTTTATTAGTTCGGACATTGTAATCATTTTTTCATCAAACACAAATTGCTTTATAACTATAAGCGAGTCGATGAGATTTGTTATGCCTATAAACATAGGTGAGGCTATTGCGGTATCGCAGCCGCCCTGAGTAAGACTTTTTGCATTTTCAATACAGCCGTTAAAAAACAGACTTGAAATATAGTTTATATCTCTCGCCCTAAGACTGTTGTATTTATTATCATAATCATAAATAATATCAATGTCCGAAAACAACTCTTTTTCAAAAAGACTGTAAAATTCATCAAAGCTTTCCGCTTTAGCTGTCAAATCGCATTTTTCATAAAAGAGCGTATCCATACAGCGCAGAATGTTTCCCTTTGAAGTGCTTCCCGTAATAGCCCCCAGAAATGCCGGTTCGTTGCAGCCGACCATTGTATAACCAACCGCTTTTTCAAACGGAATGCCGCAAATTTCTGTATAGCATTTTATGCGCTTTTCATCGTTTGTGAACGCTATTCGCTTGTTTGTATCGTTTCTTTCAGCATCGAGCATAAAGCGGAATACCTCACGCGGCGTTTTTTTCGTCCATCGCAGAGTAATTTCCGGAATATATGTCGGCAATTCCATCAGACTTTCAACAATCAGATATGAAACCTCGTTAAAGCCGTCCGCGCCATCGGGCAAATAACCGCCTATGCAGAAATGTGATTCTCCGCCACGTGTAAAATAAGGCGAGTCCTTCGCTGTATTCGACTGAAGCATTAAAAAAAGCTCCTGCAAATACTGCTTTGCTTCCTCTCTTGTAATAACTCCGCTTTCAATATCCTTTCGATAAAAAGGTGTTAAATAGCGATCAAGCGTACCGACGCTGTCCGGATCTGCGCTGAAACACACATAAATACACAGTACCGCCTCATAAAAGCTTTGAGGTGCATTCCGCGGCACTCTTTTGAGGGCTTTTGAAAGCTTTTCGAGATTGCCTTTTTCCTCTTTATTTTCAATATGTTTTGCAAATTCGGCAGCTCTGTCCGCGCATTTATCCGCCCAAAATATCATTGCATTTGCCACTGCTTTAAGACCGTTTAAAAAAGATATTTCCGATTCTGAAGTATGTGTTTTGAGCGATTTTTCAATTTCGCTTACCAAACCTGAAATTCCGATCGACAGGACTTTTTTATAATCGGCAGTGGCGTGCTGCCACTCCATTGTGGAAATATTATCTATGGGTTTTAAATAAAACTCCTGTAATGCCTCGCCGGTTTTCCTGTGTCCGATTCTGGTAAACGCATCGCCCACAACCGAGCTGTCAAATTTGAATTTCCCGGTCAGAGCGGAATATTCGGTAATCATCGGTTCCTGATTTCTGATGTATTCGCAAAGGCGTTTGATTTTCATTGCTTCTTCGGGTAAAAACAAGTCTGTTCTGTCAAATTCAGTATGTATCGGGTTCACATACATATCACCCTTAAGCGTTAATTCGGTCAGTTTTTTTATTCGTTCAGTCAAGCTATCACCTTCCGCAATCAATATATTACAAATGCCCGGACAAGTAAATGCAATTTATAAATCTTTTGTATTTTATAACACTAAATATTTGACATTCACAGCTTTTTATGATATTGTTTATTCGGTGATGCACTATATGCTTGACAACAACAGAATTTGTATACAAGAAATCAACTCCGTTGCGCTTATAGCATCAGACTCTCGTCCGCAAAAGCGTATATATTACGGCCCTGTCCTACCAAAATATGAGTTGATTTATAAAATTGCCGGTGAAAATTATACCCATTTTAACGGCGAAACACTTCATATGCACTCTGATATTATAGGTTTTTTGCCAAATGGAAACAATGTGACTTACTATATTGACAGAATTTCATTGGGTAATTGTATAGATATATTTTTTGACACAAATTCCGAGATAACAAATAAAGCATTCTCAGTAGATGCTTCTTCTAATAAAAGGGTTAAATCCTTGTTTATCAAGCTTCATTCATGCTGGATAAGCAGGGACAATGGTTATTATTATAAATGTATGGCGTTGCTATATGAAATATTATCGGAAATAATTCAACCCGACGGCAATTATCTTCCGGAGTCAAAATACGATAAAATCAAACCGGGAATCGATTATTTACATGCAAACTGTTTTGATAGTGAAATTGATTATTATATGCCCGCAAAGCTTTGCAAAATAAGCTATAATTATTTCAAACGGCTCTTCCGCCTTAAATATAATACCACTCCTCATGCTTATGTGACAGAATTACGGCTTGAAAGAGCACTTGAACTGCTTTCAACCAATCTCTACAGCATTATAGACATTGCGAACATGTGCGGTTATGCCGATATTTTTTATTTTTCCAGGGTCTTCAAAAACCGTTACGGCGTATCCCCGGGAAAATACCGCAAATAATCAGCTTTCTTCAGAAACGTTTACAATTAAATTAAATAACGGTACAGCGGCGGCGCCTGTTTTCAAAAATTTTTTCATTATGGTTTGCAAAATGTGACGGATATTATTTTGAATGTATTTCATTGCTTTACAAGGCTTTTGCAATCCTGTAAAAACAAACCTATCTGCCCGAAAAAGCAATACAAAAAATCGAGCCCGCCATAGATTACATAAATGAAAATTTTACAAATGGGAAATTATCGGACGGCAAGCCTTCCGCAATTCGCGGAATAAGTGAATCCGGGCTTAAAAAGCTTTTTATAAAAAATTCGAAGCACCTCCGGCAAGGTACATACCATACGGATGCCCTTTAGCGAAAAATTACTGACCAATATTAAGAAAATTAAGAAATTCCCAAATTTTTCAGAGGTAAACTGTGACTCGGTCAGTATGAATCATAGGTCCTGCACGCATATCTCTTGTACTTTAAGCGATGTTAAGTATATCTGTTCTCGGTTATTGTTTTTCTTTCTGCTGTTATCTATCTTCAGTTGGGTAGTTCACTTTCTCCTTCCACCATGACAGGTGGCACCTGTCACTTCGTCGTCGCAAACTCCGCACTATTCGTTTTGCCATAGAACGGCAAAACCTCATCTGCTCCGTTGCTCCTCCTCTCCCCAAGAGCGCAGTTGCCCCTTGGCGGAGGATTTTGCTTTTTTTACTCCGCTTTCAGCCGAAACAGCAAACTGCTCTTGCCGCCCTTCTTGCGGTATCGCTGCTCGGTTTCGAGAAGTCCCGCTTTTTTAAGATCTCGGATCCCGCGGCGGACGGTGGAGGGCGAGAGCTTGAGGTCTGAGGCTATGGTCGGGATGGCAGGCCAGCACTCGTTGTTCTCGTTCGTCCGATCTGCGAGATAGATATATACCGCAACGGCCCTGTGCGGCAGCTCGGTGCGGTAAAGAAAATCAAGACGGCTCATTGCTTTGCACCTCCGTTTCGGTTAAATCTTTTATAATTTCTGCTTCCGTTACATCGGGAGCAGTTTCTCTTTTCGGCGGAGAGGTTCGGATGGGCTTGTCGCCTCTGTTTTTATCCTTTGGCGGAGTTCTCTGCGGTTCGTTCTTTTGGCTGTCCTGCTGTGCCTGACCGCCGCCGTCCGAGCTGCTCGGTGCAGGCGTTTCCTCTTTCCACTGCGGCGGATACTTTTCGAGGATGCCATCCTGTATTTCTTTTTTGTCGGCATACTTGACCTCACGGTTGCCTTGGTCGGGTACGGCATAAGGGTGTTCATCGTCGAATTCAATGCCCCATTTGAAAAACAGCTTGAGGTGTACCCGCATCGGATGCACACCTGTTTTCATCACGATGAAGTCGCCCTTTGGAAGAGATTTGAGTTCGTCCGGCGTCAGCAGCGGTCGCTCTATCATTTGAAGCGACTGTGACGAATCGTTTTTACTTCTGCTGACAGATCCACTCATGACCGTGCGGCTGCCGAGTGCCTTGGATAATGTTTCGGCTGAGCTGCTGTTGGGAGCGAAGCCGCCGAAGATGGTGTCCTGCGTATTGTCCACGATAATTTCCGCACCTTCCTTGCCGTAGTTCTTTTCGAGCTGGGCAAAGGATTGGATGATGGGAACGATCTGCAAGCGCCTTGAACGGGAGGCACTGAACATCATTTCAGCACTTTCTATCTTTGGCAAAGATAGCGATAGGTAATTCTTTGATGCAATCGCCAAATTTTCCCCCGCTTCAAACCGTGCGTGAGTCTTTCGAACTCTCACGGCTTTCCATCGACAATGCATATTGATTAGATTAGTATAAACTTCAAAACTCAAGAAACTCGAATTATTTCATTTCCAACTTTTTCTCTTAATTCATTGATTTTTCCAAGCATTATTTTCGTCGGTTTGATTTGATTAAGGCTTGCATTTATAATTTCCATTGATATTGCGTGGATAAGTTTATGTACTTCTTTATGTATAATTATAAGATTAAAATAATCATCAGTGCCACCTAAGAATTTAGGTATTTTATGATGACAGTGAATTTCATCAATACATAATTCTTTACCTGTAATAGCACATTTCCCATATTGAGCCGCAAACAGCGAAATTCTATTATCATAATATTCGATGCTTTTATCATATAACTGTTCTTTACTTAATAAATGCATAACAGAAATTACTGTTTTACTGAATTTTAGATTTTTATGAATTTCTTCTCTGCCCTCTGGGATATATTTACAAATTTTAATCTTTTTATACATAGGATTTTTCGTTTGCACATATCCAACAGGACATAAAGGCTCATCACAAATAAACCTTAATTGTTCAGATGAGCCAAACCTTTCTTGAATGTGTGAACGGGAAATCGTTCCGTGTTTGCTTATCATTTTACCCAACCTATTAAAAATCGATGTATTAAGCCTATACTGAATTTCCCTACAACTTATTGTTACATTAGTTGCATATCGGTAATAATTATGGATACCTAACACCATTGAATTGTAATGTTTTACATTGAGGATTAGATTATCCGCATTTTCAGAATGTTGTATTACCTTAATTTGTTCTTTTAATTTTATAGTTTCATTCTTTATTGCTTTATCTGTCATATTCGAATAAACAACATATTTACCCTTTTTCTTGGTCGCTTTGATTTTAAAACCTAAAAATTCAGAGTAATTCTTCTTTAGATTAACAACTTTGGATTTTTCTTCACTGATTTCAAGTTTTAATCTTTCTTTTATCCACTGCCTTACTGCTATGAATATTTTATCTGCTTCACTTCGTGTTCTACAGAAAATCTTGAAATCATCTGCATATCTTACAATATACATTTCTTTCAACCCTGTTGCTCTCAAAACTTTTCGAGTATAACATTTATTTACCGTTCCACTGTAATTATAACAAATACTAAAAGTGTTGTGCGTGGGCATTTCTTCCCACTGACTTGCAACCCACCAATCCAATTCATTAAGCACTATATTAGACAGTAATGGACTTAATATACCGCCTTGCGGTGTACCCTTTGTAGGATATTCAATTTCTCCATTTGGCATAATTATTGGTGCTTTTAGCATTTCCTTAATTATTGAAAGTAATGTTTTATCTCTGATACCTAAACTCCACATTTGTTTTATTAATTTTGCGTGATTAACATTATCGAAAAACGATTTTATATCAATATCCACAACAAAATATAAATATTGTTTTTGTATCATTTTATAGCATTGTGCTATAGCGTGTTCTGTTGACCTGTTAGGTCTAAACCCATTACTTCTTTTGTGGAATTTTGCTTCGCAAATCGGTTCTAACACTTGTAAAATACATTGCTGAACCAATCTGTCAACTATTGTAGGAATTCCAAGTGGTCTTGTTTTTCCATTTGTTTTAGGAATTTCCACCCTTTTTACAGGTTTAGGCTTATACCACTCAAATTTGCGTTGAATAATCTCAATAAAATCTTGAGAATTAAGTTTTTCAATATCATTGATATTTACTTTCTCAACACCTGAAGTTTTACTACCTACATTACTTTTGATATTGCGATATGCAAGTTTTATATTTTCTTCACTCGCAATAATTTGCATAAGTTTAGTAAAAATTTTATTATTTTTGCTATCCGCATACAATTTATCAAAGGTATCTTGTAAATCGTAGTATTCCAAATGTCTTAGTTTCTTTTGTTTTGTCATAGGCAACACCTCCGTTAAGAAGTTGTTTTTCTTAGTCTTACTCGAAGCTATGAAAATCTATACCTATAATCAATTATTATCATCGACTTGTGGCTGTTCCTCCGTTCTCCATTACAGAGAACATCATCAGTAATGCCACTGCTTTACCCACAATTAAATTGGCTTATTATTCTTCGACCAAACCACATTTGTGTATTGTAGGTTGCCACGTTCCGATAACCTTATCTTTAGCATATATACTTAGGTGCCTGCTCTAAGCCTGATAACTTGATAGTGCCTTTAACACTATAAGGTATTTCATATCGGAAAATCTTACTTTACCTCATTATCACCGTACAATACGGTCTGCACATTTCTATGCAGTCGAATTTTAGACCCGTACATTCACAGGTTCGTCAGATATTTCTATCATTCTCACCATATATATTTTATAGACTCCCGACCTATGGGTAACACAGCCAACCTCTTGACTGCTTTCGTGAAAAAGAAATTTTCTTTTTCTTACGGTTACTCTCAGCCGACTTCACCGAGCTTCTGACAAAAAAGGTTTCCCTTTAGTGCCAGTCGGAGTATTAGAGGTAGCGTTTCAGGACGTTACTCCCTCATTCCACTACTCAGGTTATCAGTTCTATGAAACTGATTATATAAAACTCCTTTCATCTTTTTATATATTATATTTCAGCTTCACGCCTAATCTTTTCAATTAGGAACGTGTCGCACTCCCAAATTCATCGCAAAAGAACACACAGCGGTTCTTGAGCTTGCCGCCGTTTTCATCGGCAACGGCGAGTATCTCACGGTAGAGCTGTTGGATAATCAGCGAGATCATAAAGAAGGTGTTGGGATTTTCCTCCGGCATAATTACGAAGATAGCCGATTTCCGGTTGCAGAAGGTTTCGGCGTCGATTTCGGTATCAAAGCACAGGAGCTGCTCTAACTCGGTGTCGAGGAATGCATTGAGTCGGGAGAGCGCTGTCGACATGACCGATGCCATACTCTGCTCGGCGGTGTTCAGTGCCGCACCCGCAAACCATTTCGCCTTATGCTCATTCGGCAGTAACTCCATAAGCTGCTGAAACTGATTCTTGCCCTTTTTCTTTGATGGCGCAAGTAACTCTTGAATGACCTTGAACACCGACACGATGTGCCGTTTCTCCGGCTCACAGAACTCCGCTACCAACAGAATGGTTGCCGTCAGCAAGCCCTCGGCGGCGTCATAGAAGTATGCGTTCTGTCCGAAGGAGGCAGCGTCCATGCCGGAGAGGATAATGGTCTTGGATATGATTTTGGCGTACTTTTCCGCTTTCGCCTTGTAGACGATTTGGTCGGGGTGCTTTGCGTATAGGTCGGTGTATTTATTGACGAGATACAATATATTATTTCCGTTTGATCGGGTTGGATTTCGCAGGTCGATAACGGAAACCATATAGCCGTAGTCCTTGGCGATGTTACCATAGTTTCTCATGACATCGCCTTTGGTGTCGGTGGAGAGGAAGGACATTCCCGAGGCGCAGGCATACTCGATGCACGGGTACAGCCAAAAGGCGGTCTTGCCGACGCCAGCCGCACCGATCATCAGCACATGAACATCTCCCGTATCTATCATGGCGGTGGTGCTGTGCTTGCCGCCCTTGCACCCAACCACAATGCCCTGCAGCAGAGCTTCCTCGGTCGGCTCGGTCTTTTTTCGGAACAGTTTTCTCGGTGCTATCGCCGTCATGGTGGGCGTTTGATTTTGCTTTGCCTGCTTACGCCATTTCTTTGGGGTGAACGGGATATGGCGGTAGGTTTTTCGTATCTCGGCTTTGTTTGCCCATCGAGCCGTTCCGTGTTGACCGTCGCCGACAGTTTTGCTCTTGATGTTATTGAGATTGTAGATATGAGCGATCAGCGTTATCGCACCGAGGAGGGCAAACATAACTGCGGCAACGGTGATTAAAGCTGCAATGTTTGGCATTCGGTTTCCTCCTGTTCATCATATAACAGATCCTCGTTCCAGTCTTTATGGGTAGGAACGAGGACTTCGTGTTTTATGCCCTGTATAAAGAGCTTGTCGGATATTCTCTTGTTCGCTGCCTGACCTGCGGCATCGTTGTCCATACAGAGACAGACGGTGTCGATATTAGAATTGGCTTTCAGCATTTGAAACAGCACCTGATCCCCAACGCAGCAGGCGGCGGCATAGCTGTGACTTCGCCAATTCTCCTTGTGCAGAGAAATAAAGGACAGCATATCTATGGGAGCCTCAAAGAGATAGAGCGCGTTGTCCGTTCCGGTCCAGTGGAAGCTGTAACGGGGATCGCAGCTTTCCGCATTGCCCTTGTAGGTGCTCTCACTGCCTGTTCCTCGTTTATGAGCATGACGGGCAATGCCGTGTTCATCGTAGCCGACGAAGACGGCGTTGTGGTAATCGGCGGATTCGTAGATCATTCCTTTATGCACAAAGGCAGAAAGCACCTCCCGGTCTATTCCTCGGCGGTTAAGCAGATAGGCATACACTCGCCGCATATTTTCATTTTGAGGCGGCAATTCAAACGGCTTCGGCGGTTCTTGCTCGATTGGCTCAGCCTGCGGAAGTGTGCCGTCATTGTTCTCAAGCAGGTAATTGACAGCTTGCGGATAATCCATATCATAAAAATGCCGAGCAAAGTCAACGGCGTCGCCGCCGATGCGCTCGTACTGATTAAACCATAGATTTCCCCTAACTGTTATTTTTTGTGAACCGTCGCGCCACTCATATCCCTTGCCGGAGCGTTTGAGTTCTTCCCCTTGACTTTGCAAGAGTGCGACCAAGTCTGTCTGTCGGGCAGCTTCTCTTTGTTCGGTGGTGAAATGTATATATTCAGTTGACATATTTGTTCCTTTCCGCAGACTGCCTTTAATTTTGCAGTCTACTTTTTATTTTAAGCTATTTAATTCTTCATACATAATAAAGCTTTACCTTGTCCAACATATAAAAAATCAAGCAGTTGCCTGAATACACAACTGCTTGACTTTTTTCGCACTGCCTATTGACAAAAAGGCTGCTTTTATAGACTGAGAGCAGTCTTTTTAATCAATATCATATTCCTTATTAAATTCAAGCGTTTTGCCGCCCTTTATATTATCCGTAAACATGGCGGGGTTTTCGGAGTTGGACTCAAACATATCGTAATGATTGGGTATGTTTACCGCAGCACCGATTTTTTCAGCGGTTATGAGCGCCTCTTTAACGTTCATATTGCCGAGCCTGCCGTTTATACAGATAAAGGTGTAATCGGGCTTATACTCTGCTATGCTGAAAAGCTTTTCGTTAAAAAGCGTATCGCCGCTGAAATAGAGGGTCTTGCCCTCCGCCCTTACAATAATCCCAAACGCCTCAACCGTGTGGTCGGCAAAAACCGCCGTTATATTAAAATCGCCCACTGTTATATTTTCTCCGATATTAAGCGCTTTAACATTGGTTCTGCCAAGCTTTAAAAGCTCGGCTTTTCCCTCGTTTGTGGTAATATAAAACTGATTTTCGTTTATCTTTTCCACCGTGTCGGGGTCTAAATGGTCAAGGTGATTGTGGGTGCATATAACCGCGTCGCAGCTTATATCCTCGGGGTTTATCGGTATCGGCAGCGTCCGCGGTCTGCCCGCCACACGGTTAACACTGTCGGAAAGATAAGGGTCTATTATAATTTCGGTATTGCCGCTTTTTAATATATATCCGCTTTGCCCTAAAAACCGTATTTTCATTGTACGCTTTTACCCCCGTCAACATAAATGCTTTGTCCTGTTATATACCGCCCCTCATCCGAGCATAAAAGGCTTACCATGCCCGCGCAGTCGTCGGGCTCGCCGTAAAAGCCCGCGGGAATTGAATTTGTCACCTTTTTCGCGTATTCGGGGTCGGAAAGTGCCTCAACATTGCGGTCGGTGTAAATAACGCCGGGCGCCATATTGTTAACCGTTATGCCAAAGGGTGCCAATTGAGGCGACAGTGATTTTACCATATTGGTCTGCGCCGCCTTGCTTGCGGAGTATATAAGCATATCGGGGTGGGGCTTTGCCTCCTGCACCGAACCTACGGTTACAATTCTGCCCCGGCCCTTTTTCTTCATATTCGGCACCGCCGCCTGTATAAGCAGCAGTGATGATACAAAATTGCAGTTCAACTGCTCGTAAACTTCACTGAGCGGTATTTCTTCCCAGTGATTTCTGTACTGGAGCGAGGCATTAAGCACAAGCGCGTCTATATCCCCCATTTTTTCGGCTAAACGCGCGGTTTCCGCCGTATTGCAGAGGTTGGCCTTAATAACCTCGGCTTTGCCGCCGTTTTCTTCGATTATCCGCTTTGTTTCCTCTGCTTTTTCGGTGTTTCCCGCGCAGTGAACTATCACCTCATAGCCGTCCTTTGCAAGCCTTATTGCTATTGCTCTGCCTATGCCGCGGGACGAACCCGTTACAAGTACACGCTTTCCGTTAAACATTGTAAAAACCTCTTAAAGTATTATTTCATTTACCGCCGTTTCGCCCTTGTGTAAGCCGAATTCAGCTGTAAAATTCCTGCCCGAAACGGTATAATTTCCGTAAAAACCGCGGAACTCCGCATATCCGTTTTCATCTGTGGTAAGTTCCAAATCGGTATGCCATACCTCATTTACAAGCTTTTTAAGCCTTAGCGCGGACTTTTTGGGTGTTAAATCGTGGTGCCAAAGACCGCCGCGGCATTTGTTTTCGTTCCAGTTGCCTGTGCCGTCGTCATACGCATAGCCGTCGGGAACATTCCAGTAAACAATATCCTGCATACCGGGGTGACTGAACCACACGCTGTAAAGCAATTCAAGCAAATCTGCCTGAAGTTCCTCATCCTCCTCGGTATCGCCGAAGGTGGGAACGGTAACCTCGGTCATTTCAATCGGCAGACCCAATTCGGAAATAACGTCAAGCCCTTTAAGAATTTTTGCGGGGTTTACCATAGGATCACCGCGCTTTACGGCGTTTTCATAATCTGCCTCGGTTTTACAGGCTGCACCCGTGAATAGGTGGTGCTGCAAGCCTATCTTATCAATTTCTGTTCCGCTTTTTAGGGCATTTTCAATCATCAAAAAATAGCTGTTGCGATATTTTCCGTATTCAACCCCCATTAAGGGACTGGCTTCGTTTATAACAAGTGTTTCGTTCGGGAAATATTTTCGCGCCAAAGCAAACGCCCATTCTATTATATCGTGCTTACTGCTAATTACGCTTTTATAGTTCCACCCGTGTTCGCAAAGCAGTTCGTTGACAACCTCAAATTCAAGAAGTCTGCCGGAAAAGCGCTCGGAAATTTGCCTGAAACGCTCCTCGTAGAGCCTTTCCATTTCACTCATATTATCGCGCGGCAGCCATTCCGGGATAAATTTATCGTATACCAGGCAATGAAGTTTCGGCATTATACCGTTTTCCTCGCAGTATTCAACGCAAAGCTCAGGAGACGGTCTGCGCCATACCTTCGGGCTGTTTTTATCATAGCGCGGCTTGCCTTTTTCCGGTTCTAAGCCATCCCAATAAAACGGAACGGTTGCAAGGTTAAAGTACTTTTTAAATCCCTCATGGTATCTCCGGTTATACTCTTCGTTATCGAATTCATCAAGCATAAAAATGTTTGCGCCGAAGCCGAAATCGTGCGATATCTGATTAATTTTAATCTTTGCGTTTTTAAGCGGTTTGCCGTTTGCATCTTTAAAATGCAGCTTACACCATCCTTTTCGGTATTTTTCAATATCGTTTTTAACTCTGCCATCAAGCAGTTCGCGGCTTTCCTCTGCCGCTCTTAACCAAATTTTTCTGTTTTCTGCAGGATTTAACATACATTTACCTCCAATTTTAATATATCATTTGTTAGCTGCTTTACACTGAAAAAATATTTTTATTTACCTTAGCACCCTGCCCGAGCCGTCACCGCCGGCAAGACTTTCCACCTCGGATACCGTAACGCGGTTGAAATCGCCCTCAACCGAGTGCTTCAATACCGCCGCTGCCGTGGCAAACTCCACCGCTTCCTGCGGCTCTTTTTGTTTTAAAAGCGAATATATAAGCCCCGCGGCAAACGCGTCACCGCCGCCGACTCTGTCGGCTATGTGCATACGGTATTTCCTTGAATAAACGGCAGTTTTTCCGTCGCAGAGCATTGCGCCGAAATCGTTATCGCTGGCGCTTAAATTGGTTCTCAGAGTCAGCGCGGCGCCTTTGAGCGGATATTTTTTCATTAGCTTTTCCGCAACAGATGCGGCGCCCTCGTTATCTGGCTTTTTCAAGTCAAAATCCGCTTTATCCGAAACAATGCCGAACAGATTCTTAATATCTCCCGGGTTGGTTATGCAAATATCCGTATACCGCATAAGCTCCCCTATAACGCGCGAAGCCTTATCTATGCTCCACAGTTTTGAGCGGTAGTTTGTATCAAGACTTACGGTAACGCCGTGCCTTTTCGCCGCCTTTACGGCTTCAAGGCATATTTGCTCAAGATTATCGCTGAGCGCCGGGGTAATGCCCGTAATATGAAACCAATCGGCGTTTTCAAATACAGCGTCCCAATCGAAATCGGAGGGCGCCGCCTCCGCAACGGATGAATGTTTACGGTCGTAAATACAAACGGACGGGCGTTGTGAAATGCCCTTTTCAAGATAGTAAATTCCTACCCTGTCGCCGCCCCTTACTATTTTTTCGGTATTTACTCCGAAATATCTTAAGGCGTTTACCGCCGCCTGACCTACCGCATGCTCAGGCAGCTTTGTTACATAGATGCTGTCTATACCGAAATTTGCAAGCGATACCGCAACATTTGCCTCGCCCCCGCCGAAGGTTGCCTGAATACCGTCGTTTTGGAACAGTCTGTCATACCCGACGGAAGAAAGCCTTAACATTATTTCCCCGAACGTAACAACTCTGCTCATTTCACTTCTCTCCCCATTTTTCAAGCGCTTCCTTTACAAAAAAGCTGCCGCCGATTGCCGCCACCTTATCGAAGCTCAGAAATTCATCTATATTGCCGCGGTCAACGCCGCCCGTAGGGATAAATCTGACCTGCGGAAACGGTGCGGAAAGCGCCTTTAACGCTTTAAGCCCGCCGTAAATATTGGCAGGGAAAAACTTAACGGTTGTAATACCGAACTCTAATGCCTGCATTATTTCGGTAGGCGTTACGCAGCCGGGATAATACGGCACGCCGCTTTCACGGCAGAGCTCAGCTACCGATACCGACAGCCCCGGCGACACTATAAACTTTGCGCCCGCCTTTAAAGCGGCTCTGCACTGTTCGGCGTTTATAACCGTACCCGCGCCTATCGACATTTCGGGATAGTTCTTTGCCGCGTATTCGATTGCCTCCTCAGCACAAGTCGTTCTGAAGGTTATTTCGGCGCAGTAAATGCCGTTCGCTTTGAGCGCCGAAAGTATTTTATCCGTTTCGGGCAACTCTTTGATTACCACAACAGGTATGTATTTTTCCATTTTAATCTCCACATCACAACGCTGTCTGGGTATCGTTCGGGTCGCCGTTGCGGGCTAAATCGTACTCCTTCGACCAGTCAAGGTCGCGGTATTCCTCGCCGCGCGGGTCGTTCTTTATCCAGTCGAGCAGCATATCAAGCATTTCTTCCGTCCAGGTGTTTTTATCTATCTGGGCGGTTGTGAATTTGCCCTGACAAATCATTTCAAAGCCGAAATCATCCTTAACGTGGGTCTTAGCCGCTCCCTCAACAACGTCCGCCACAAGGTGCGCGGGTATAAACAGCACTCCGCCGCCCGCACCGAACACAATATCACCCGGCAGGCATACCGCTCCGCCGAAATTGGTTATGTCGTTCCAGTCCTTCATTACAAATTCGCGTATGGGCGTGGGGTCAATGCCACGGTAATAAACCTGAACGTCGGGCACCTTTTTCATCTGCTCAACATCTCTTATGCCGCCCCATATTACCGCGCCGCCCGTTTTGGTGCGGTTGTGCAGCGCGGTTGTAAGGTTGCCGCCCAAAAACGTGCCCTTGTATATTTTATCATACATATCGCAAACTACAACATCGCGTTCATAAAGGTGATCTATTACCCACTGGTTATAGTTCCCTTGAAGACCGTCCTCAGCGCCGCGCGCAAACTGCACCTCGTGTAAATCGGGGCGGGTCGGGCAGTAGGTACAGGTAACGGCTCTGCCGACTAACTTTCTGCCGTCGTCGTGCAGGGTGTTAAGCGGATGCTCGCCGCCGCCTACAAACTGGTGCTCGTAGCCCAATACGAAAATCGGCTTCCACACTTCTTCGAGCGTCATTCCGTAAAGCGCGTCAAGATATTTATCCTCCACCTTCGGTCTGCCGTCGGGCAGTCTTTCACCTTTCCAGAGCGGTGTCAATTCAATTATTTTTTCCCTGTCGTTAAAGTTCATTTATTTTGCTCCCTCCTTTGTCGGAACATCCAGTTCCACATTTCATCAAGCGCATATGCGGGGTCCCAAGCATTATGGTCCGCCTTTTCAAATACGGTAATTTTTGCGTTTCCGCCGCTTTTGTTTATTCCGCGCACCATTTTAATGCTTTCCTCAGGTAAAACGACCTCGTCAAGCGCGCCGTGAAACGCCCATACGGGCATATTTTTAAGCCGCTCTGCGTTCCAGTACATTCCGCCGCCGCAAACCGGAACGAGCGCCGCGAACATATCGGGCTTTGTCATTGCAAGTTGCCAAGCGGCATACGCCCCCATACTCACCCCTGTAAGATATATTCTGCTTTTATCAACGCCGCTTTCGTTCGCCATGCTCTCGGCAAAATCTATAAGTGTTTCAAAAAGCTCAAACCACGTATCGCCGCAGCACTGAGGGGCAACCGTTCTCGCCGGTATATTTCTGCCCTTTTCAAGCTCGCCTATCGGTCCCGCGTGCGACAGCTGCGAAAGCTCAGTTCCCCTGCTGCCCGCGCCGTGCAGATATATAATAAGCGGCACGCTTTCATCGGTATTGGGGGAATAGTATAAATATTTAAGCTCTCTGCCTGTTTTTGAGGATACAAATTTCTTTTCGGTAAATAAATTCAATTTTCATCAGCTCCAGATTCTGTCATTTGAAAATTCCTTATTCCATTCGTCGGTAGGCTCAAAATACCCCGGAATGTTCGGGTTTATATGCTCCTTTATTACCTCTTCATTCAGCTCGTCAAAACCTATGCCGGGCTTTTCGGGAACCTTTATAAAGCCGTTTTCAAATATCGGGTTGTTAATTCCCGTTACCATATCCGCCCACCAGGGAACATCTACCGAGTGGAACTCAAGCGCCAGCACATTGTGCATTGCCGCCGCGGTATGCACCGCCGCTAAGCAGGCAACGGGGCTTTCCGCCATATGCACGGCAACCGCCACGCCGTTTTCATCCGCAATATCCGCAATCTTTTTAAGCTCCAAAGCGCCGCCGCAGGTTAAAATATCGGGGTGAATAACAGATACTCCGCCTGCCTTTATAAGGGTTTCAAAGCCCTCTTTTAAGTATATATCCTCGCCCGTTGCAATCGGAATTGCGGTGCTGTTTTTAAGCCGCACATACTGGTCGGTATACATCCACGGCACCATATCCTCAAGCCATGCAAGGTTGTAGGGCTCCATACGGCGCGCAAATCTTATGCAATCCTCCACGCAAACGTGACCGAAATGGTCTATTGCCAGCGGCACCTCATAGCCTATAACCTCTCTTACCTCTTTAACATAGTTTTCAAGATAATCGAGTCCCTTTTCGGTTAGGTGGATGCCCGTAAACGGGTGGGCGGTTGTTACTATTGAATAGCTTTTCTGCGCCTTTACCATATCCGCCGTGACAGAGCCGCCCTGAACGTTTAAAATATGCGGGGCGTATTTTTTCATATCGTCTATAAAGCCGAGCGGCGCGTTTATAGTTCCCGGTTCATCCAATAAAAGACCTATGCCTAAGTCCATTTTAAGAAATGTAAAGCCCATTTCCATACGCTTTTTTAAGGCAAGCCCCATATCGTGACCCGTATGCCTGCCGTCAACATCGGTATCGCAGTAGACCCGCACCTTGTCACGGAATTTGCCGCCCAAAAGCTGATACATAGGCACGCCGTAAGCCTTGCCCGCTAAATCCCACAGCGCAATTTCTATGCCCGAAACGCCGCCGCCCTGACGGGAGGGACCGCCGAACTGCTTTATTTTGCGAAAAATTCTGTCCACATTGCAGGGGTTTTCGCCCAAAATGCGGCTTTTAAGCATAAGCGCATAGGTTTTTGAGGAAGCGTCGCGCACCTCGCCGTAGCCCGTAATGCCCTGATTCGTCATTATTTTAAGTATGGTGCAGCGCTTGGGCGCGCCGTCTATATCCACAAAGCGCATATCGGTAATTTTAAGGTCCGTTGGGTTTGAGTATGTATTTATCATTTTTACCTCCAAAAAAATTACGATTGACTTTTAGCCTCACAAAAGCTAAAATCTAATTGTATTATAACACCCTGTGCGGATTTTTCATCAACTATATTATTTTATTTGCAAACTATATTACGATTTGGGGAATTAAATTGATTAATGAACTGGGCGAGATAAGCACATCGGGCGGCGTGCTTTTAAAGATGTGGGAGGTAAGCGTACCGAGCGGCAGCCGCCCGCTTGTAAGGCACAGCCATATACGTTTTGAAATTACACTTATAACGGAAGGCTCGGGAATTTACACCGTGGGCGACAGAAAATACACCATAACGCCCGATGAAATTTTTGTATTTGCCGGCAACGAACAGCACTGTGTAACCGAGGTGGGGAAAAACGGGCTTAAAATGATTAACCTGCACTTTGAGCCGCGCTGTCTTTGGGGCAGGAGTCTTGACAGCCTGAGCGCCGCAAACGCCAATTTCTGCTTTCAGCACAGCCCGAATTTTGAAAATTGTATTCCCGCCGAACGCGCGGGGCAGATAAGAAAGCTGTTTTTGGCAATTACCGCGGAATTTGCCGAAAAAAGAAACGAATACACCCTGCAAATTAAAAGTCTGCTTAATATGATAATAATTGAGCTGATACGTAATTTCGGATATTTCGACGGTGCATCGCCGGTTTCAAAGGATAAAATCCGCCTTATTCGCAAGGCGGCCGAATACATTGGCGCACATTTCCAGGAAAATCTAACGCTTGAATCGTTGGCTCGGCTTTTGGGGCTTACGCCGAATTACTTTTCATCGCTTTTCAGTAAGGTAAGCGGCATAAAGCTGTGGGACTATATAAATTCCTGTCGAATTGAGGCGGCTATGCAGCTTTTGAAAAACGAAAGCAACCTAAATATAATTGAAATTGCGGCACAGTGCGGATTTAATAACACGGCTAATTTCAATAAGGCGTTTAAAAAAACAGTCGGAATCACACCTGGAGAATACCGCTCGAATGATAACATTATATGATATAGCGCGTGTTAAATAAATTGACTCTTACGATAGTAAAATAAGGGTGTCACACGGAAAACTTCATTGCTTCAACCTTCATGTATTTGAATAATTGGTGAATTTTAGTGTCTATTTTACTTAACAGGCTCATTCCATCTATGATTTTGATTTTTTACCCCGCGCCTTTCAAAATATCAACTTTTGACCCTAATATCAAAATGTATGCGCAACCTCCCCGTGCTATTGCTTTAGTCCCTGCGCTTGCTTCTTTTCCTCAATCTTCCTGAGCAATTTCCGGTCTGTACCGCTACCCTTGCGTTTATCTTCAATACGGTTTTTAATAATGCGGGCAATATGTCCGAGCAGACGGAGCGAGGCAAGCGCCGCCGTCCAATTTCCGTTGACACGAATGCTGTGGAGGAGCTGTGCGGCGTATTGATTGCCATGCTCGGCGGCAAGATGAAGATAGTACATCGCCTTATCTGTATCTCTCGGAACATCTTTTCCATAAAGATAAATTTTGCCGAGTTGGTATTCGGCATAGTCATTGCCGTTCTCGGCGGCGACCACAAAACTGCGGATGGCTTTTTGAATATCTTTGACCGCGTCCTCGGTCAGATAAATTTTGCCTGCAAGGTACGCCGCATACGGGTTTTTCTGTGCGGCGGCACGGTCAAGCCACTCTACAGCTTTCGTTATATCTTTTGGCACGACCTCGCCTTTGTATAACAGCCTACCAAGGATAAACTGCGCCGGAGCAAAATCCTTTGATGCCGACAGGTTCAGCAGGCGCACGGCCTCGTCAATGTTTTGGGCGAGGATATCTCCGTCGAGATATGCTTTGCCGAGGGTGTACGCCGCATATTTGTTTTCTTGCTCTGCGGAACGGCGGAGCAGGCTCTCGGCTCGTTCGGTATCCCGTTCTATGTCATCGCCTTTGAGGAGAACTTTGCCGAGCAGATATTCGGCGTATTGGTTATCGTCCTGCACGGCGCTTTCGAGCCAATGCAAAGCGTGGAGCATTTGTTTCGGGACATCATCGCCTTTGAGGTACAGCTTACCGAGCATATATTTTGCAACGGTGTAGCCCTGCTTGGCGGATTTGGTGAGATACTCCACCGCCTTTTTCGGATCGTAGTGGTCGCCGTCACGGTCGAGCATAAATTTAGTTGCACGGTATTGCGCCCATTTGTTGCCCTTGTCAGCGTCTTTGACTGTTCTTTCATATTCGTCCATAGGCGGAGGCGGCGGATCGGGGCTTTCGGTTTCCTCGATGGTCGGCTCACAGTCCGGCTCGACTGGCTCGTCTGTTTCCTCGACCTCGTCTGTCGGCAGATTCAGTTTCATCGCCTCGGATATCACCATATTTTTTACGGATTTGAATTCCTTGTTTTGCGACAGCGGTATTCGTTCCGGTTGACTTTCGCTGTACACCTTGTGTGCGGTTTCTTTTGATTCGTACCATAAGTCATAGAGAGCTGCGATGCGTTCGTCCTTGCCGAGTTCGTCAACGATGCTGTTGATGATCTCTTTGATATCCTTACGAAGATATCCATACTGTTTTTTGCCGTTGGTTACAGCCAATCTCTTGGCGAGTGCCTGCAACAGATCCTCCACCTGTGGATTGTCATAGGTGCCGCCGTTAATTTTGGCTATGAACTCGGCGAGTACCTCACGGCTCTGCACCTTGAGTGCGTCACGGTGTTCGGTTTGCTTTTTATATTCGCAGAGCAAGTCCTGTGCAAAAATATCTTTTGCGAAGGATGAGCGCAACGCCATCAGACCTTTTTCCGAGAGATAGCCCTCGGTCGGGTCTGTCGAGTAGACGATCATGTGGACATGGGGATGGTAGCTTTCGTTATGAAACGCGGCGAACCAACGGAGGTTGCTCATCGGTATTTTCAGATTTTCCGACAGTGTCTGCGTTTGCGACCGGAGCATATCCCGCCATCGGCTGCCGTTATCATATCCGAGGCGTTCGGCGTCCTCACGACGCAGAGATACGATTGCCGTCCACACATTGCCCGTGTGCGCATTGAGTTCATCGGATACCTTTTGCAGATCCACCGTCACGCCGTCGTCGGTGAAGAGCCCGTGAGAGCCGATGCGTTCCGCACGGGGACGGGTGGCGATGTAGTCGGCATAGGTTTTAGTGTGCATCATTTCGTCAGCATTTTCCTCAAGCGCACGGGTAATGAATTCCGAAGCTGCACCAATCGTTTTGTCTTTGAGGTAGTCCTCATATTCCAAGGACGAACGGCTGTCGGGAAAGTCTGCGAGTATTTTTTGAATGAGCCGCCGCTGTTTGTCGGTCGCCGGAGCAAACTTTCTTGACTCGTCGATTTTTTCCACACCTTCACGGGTGGCAATGTACTCCGCATAGCCGCCGACATTTTTTCTGTCCTCCGGCTTTAGGTATTTGAATTTTGTAATTAACCGAGCCATTTATCAGCCTTTCTGCCAATCGTTTGCGTCCTTGAAAGTGAAATTGCCGTTGAGTCTTTTTACTTCTTTTACGCATTCGCCCTTGAGCCGTTCGAGAGAGATATCGTCAATCTCGCTGTTCGCCGCCACCACATTCATCGTAACCGCAAGTTGAACTGCCAACTTGAAAAGCAATCGGCAGATGCGGTTGTCGCTCTCGGCAACAATGCTTTTCATAGAGGACAGCATTGCGTTCGGAAGCATGGAGCGCTGATCCTCGGCAGTGAGGTGGTCGATATAGAACTGCACCGCCTTTTCTATGAATTCGGATTTACTGCGACAGTCGTCCTCGGTGTAGAGCTGCTTTACTTTATCGAGCGTTTCGGGGTAAAGCCATAATGCGAATTTGCGTTTATTTTTCGGCGTTGGCATTTGGGTCATCTCCTTTCCGCCGTATTTTGGGCTTAGGCTGACGAGAGCCGAGCCCGTTACGGTTTGGGTATCCGCCTTTTCCCGTCGGCCTTGCACTCATTTTTGAAATACGCCGAGTATTCCTGCAAATTCGTGACTTCGCCGAGCAAAAAAGGCGGAGACACAAACTCTTCGACCTGCCATTTAGAAGAATTTCGATTCGGGCGAAGTCGAAGAACGCCGTTATACTGTCGTATTACAAGAGATGAGACAAGTCCGAACAAAATTATTCAAATGTCAGGCGTGGCGGGTTCGACTCTCGCCAGCCTAAAACCGCAACCCCTAAACTTGCGAGGTTTTTATCCGTGCAACCCCTAAATCGCAGTTTTTGTTGCTGTTCTCAAAGGCCCCGCAAAGCCTTATGCGGTCGGCGTTGCCGTCCGCTGTAAACCGCCGAGGGGAAGCAGCGCAACCCCTCGGCTTTCACCTGCTTATTTTCGTACCGCCTGCCGATTTCCGCAAAAGGGTGCGAAAACCATCCCAAACGGCGCTTTGCCTTTGCAGGGCTTGTGTTTACCCGTCGTGAGGCTGTATCTCGCCACACGGAGCGGCACAGGGGCTTACGGACGGGGCTTCGGCGGCAATATCAATGTCGTTCATTGGCGCTCACCTCGCTGACTTCCGTATGCTCGGTTTTAGGGAGCTTTGGCTTTCTCGGCTTCGGCACGGCAGAGGAAGAAACAGTGCCGGAGCGCATATCTATAAATTCCCGCACACCCGTAGGCACGGTTTTTGCATAGAGTGTATCAAGCGATTTTTCAAGTTCCGCTTCGGTGGTCGTGCCTTTCTGTGAAAGATAAAGGACAAGGGCTGATGCCTTGTCCTCATCAAATGAGATATTGAAGGTTGTCTTTTTCATGTAGGTGATCTCCTTTCAGATACAAAAAAGCGACGCCGTTTTTCGGCGCCGCATTGTCGGATATATATTTTTAGATAGTTTTGAGCGTTTGCGAGAGCAACAGCAGCACGATAATCGAAGCCGCAAACGCCGCTGTCCCGGTGATGACGGCGGCAGGTTTGTTTATCGGCTTTTTCCGAGCTCTGCACACTGCCCATACAAGACCTACGCCCACAGCAGAGGAAAGAAGAGATATTCCGAGTCCTTTCCACAGCCACAAAAGCTCTGCAAAAATTCTCATCGTTTGCACCGCCTTTCTACAGCGTAAGTCCCATATCGGGTTCTTCGTCCTCGGACAGTTCCCCGTCCATTTCGATGAGCTCACGAACCCTATCCTGCCCGCAGAGGATAAAGGTGCGGATATATTCCCGGTCTACCTCGATAGGAATTTCGTCAAGGCATTCGTCGATGATATCCTCTGTGATCTCCGGCAGGCGCATTTCCCGGTACAACTCACGCGCTTCTTCGCAGTCCTGCAGGAAGGCTTTGAGGAAACCGATCAGTCCGTCATGAGTGCGGCGGACATCGGAGGGATAGCCCTTGGCGATCAGTGCAATGTTGTTATCGTAGTTGGGCGCAAGAGAGAGGATTTTTCCGGTTTTCACATCCCGCAGCAGTCCGAAGTTTTCGGTGTGCCTGTCCATGTTGTAGCAGACCGAGTCCGTCCACAGAAGCAGCAGATACTGCCTGGCGATCTCCGGAGATATGCCGTACAGCACATGGAAACAGTTTTCGTAATCCTCATCGTCGTCCACGAGTGCGCGCATCGGCTCGAAGTTCACCGCCGCGCCATTTGTGAAATCCTTTGAGCGGATATACCGTCCGTCAACCTCATAGTGCGCCGTAGGCAGTCCCAGCTTTTCGCAGAGTTTGCATATGAACAGCTCCGAGAAATATTCCTCGCTGTTTCCGTTTTTGTACATCCACCACTCGCCGTCAATGAGCTTCCAGCACTTTTCGAAGCTGCCGGTGTTGGTCAGCTCCGGTGTTCTTGAGGGCTTGCGGGAGAAGCTGTCGGGGTCGCCGCGCAGGGCAAGCTCGGAAAAATAGTTTTCTTTAAACCGTATATCCTCATACACAGCCGCTGAGCCTTCGGGTCTGAACCAATAGCGGTCGGTTACCGTAGCAGCGTTTACTGCAAGCGCAGTCTGCACATCGTCGGTCGTGTGCAGCCGCAAGGCTCTTTTGAGCAGTCTTGCATTTTTTCTGCTATGGTCTACGGCTCGGTAGGCAAGCCATTTTTCAACATCTTTGGTTCGTTTTAAATACAGCGGCAAGAGCAACTTATTATAATCGGTTATAATTCCGTTTTTTACTGTTGCTATAACATTATCTCCTGACATTAGCTTTCCTGTTATGTCCGTCATATTCCGCACCGCCCTTCAATATTTATTTCCGATATTATAGCCTGTTTTTTTATAAAAATCAACCACCCTCTAAAACTTACATAATCAGTTCGGGATCAAAGCCGTATAATTTCACTTTTATCCATTCTGCTCAGTCCTTTCATTGTTATTCGTTTTTTATTGATTTATTTATTCTCTTGTTGTATAATGCTTGATGTTCAGAATTAAAAAAAGCATAAGTTTTTTGCAAGCTACAGGGGAGCATTCTATGGCAACAGCATTATTGATTATAATATATATAGCTTTTATCGGTTTGGGAATTCCGGACTCGCTTTTCGGTACGGCATGGCCAGCAATATACTCCGACTTCGGACTGCCTTTTTTATTCGGAAGCTTTGTTACGGTCATAGTGTCTTGCGGAACTGTCATATCAAGCATTATCAGTTCTAAAGTAATTGCCAAGCTCGGAACCAATAAAGTTTCGGCATACAGCACACTTCTGACAGCGATTGCCTTGCTCGGCTATTCTTTTGCACCGAATTTATGGGTGATGTGCTTTTTATCTGTTATACTCGGCATAGGAGCAGGCTCAATAGATGTAGCACTGAACAACTATGTTGCTCTGCATTATTCCGCAACACATATGAGTTTTTTGCATTGTTTTTACGGCGTTGGCGTTTCTGTAAGCCCCTACATTTTATCCCTTGTTATTGCAGGCAAATCCGGTTGGCGTGGCGGATACAGAATTACTTTTGTCATTCAGCTTGCCATAGCTGCGCTATTGTTTATATCGCTTCCGTTATGGCATAAGGTGCACGGTGCTGAAAGAAACGCCGATGAAACAGAACATAAAAGTTTATCGCTTGGAAACATATTGAAAATCCCGGGCGTGAAAATGATGTGCGGACTGTTTATCGCATCCTGCGCAATAGAATGCACCTGCGGCGGATGGGGCAGCACATTTCTTGTGGAATACAAGCACTTGTCCCCTGAAAAAGCAGCCCGAATTATAATGATATATTATATCGGAATGACTCTCGGACGGTTTTTGTCCGGCGTGTTGGCTACAAGATTACATAGCTGGAAGATAATAAAGCTGGGGCAGATCGTATTAAGTGCAGCCCTGTTGCTTTTGGTTCTTCCGAGCAATGTATATCTGTGCGCCGCCGGAATGTTTTTAATCGGACTCGGAAACGGTCCGCTGTTTCCGAACTTTAACTACCTTACGCCCGAAAACTTCGGCAGTGAGATTTCACAGTCTGTCATCGGAATTCAAATGGCATCGGCATATATCGGAATCATGCTTGCTCCTACGCTTTGCGGATTGCTCGGTCAGACATTCGGTATGGTCATTTTCCCGTTTTACCTGATATTGTTTTATATTATTTTGATACTGTTGACGATCCGTGTAAGGGCGGTGTTAAAGAAAAACACAGAACAGAGTTAATGCCATAAACAGTACCCTTATCTGCAAAATTCTTTCTTTACAATCATATTTTTCATCACCTCCGAAAATAAGAAAGCTGCTTGATTCTCAAAAGAAAACCAAGCGGCTATGTATTTGTTATTCAATTTTCCTGTACCTGTTCTTCGGCTGCCGACGCATATTCTTCAAGTCTTTGCTTTTCAAGCTCTGCTATCATCTCCGAAAAAGGTTCGAGATTACCGTTTACGGCATATGCTTCAAGCGCATCGAAATATTCAAGGCGGTTTTCCTTTGCAACAGACACCGGAAGAAAGCCGTGCGACATAAGCTGATAGTTCATAATCATCCGCGAGGTTCTTCCGTTGCCGTCGGTAAACGGATGTATCCGCACAAATTCCGCGTGCGTCCACGCCGCCAACTCTATGGCGTTATTTTCATATTTATACGCAAGGTCCGTAAAAAAGCTTTTAACCTGATGGTACATTTCACTTGGTGCCGGCGGTTTATGACCTGCGTCCGGAATGCGGACTTCTACATTGCGGTATACTCCGCCTTTGATAATGTCATGCATAAGCAGAGTGTGAATATCTTTCACCGTATTTTCGTCAAGCGGCTTTTTATCTGCAACGCATTTTTGCACATAAGCGAATGCCTTTGCGTGGTTTACAACCTCGTATATTTCACGGAGCATTTTCCTGCCCACAGACAACCCGTCCTCAATAACAGCCTTTGTTTGTATAAGGGTCAGAGTGTTGCCCTCTATTGCGGTTGAGTTATGCGCATATTCGATATTAAAGCTGTCATTAAAGCTTGCCGCCACCTCCGGCGGAAGGTCGGTCTTTACTTTATTTGCCCGATCCTTTAATTGCAGCAATAAATTGTAATCCATTCCGGCTCACCTCGCTTTTATTTATGCTTTATTTTAGCAGCGGTTAATTCATAGCTTACATCAATCAGCATTTTAATTATTTCATCCGACACGCTGCCGTCTAACGCTGCCGTAATCCAATTTTCCTTGTTCATATGATATGCGGGAAAAATTCCGGATTCCGTGCGTACCGAGCCTAACAATAACGGATCGCACTTTAGGTTCACCACATCTATAATATCCATTCCGCGTAACCCGATTCGGTTTCGCGGTATATCCATAATCAGCGCAAACCATTTCTTATTGTTGCTGTGGCGGTACACCTCAAAATTCGGATTTTTGATCCACGGACAATCCGGCTCTATACCATAGGTTTCCGCTATGTACTTTTTTAATTCCAAACGGTTCAACTGCTTATCCCCCTGACGAATTATTAAAACTATTATACTATAAAATCATAAAACAGTCTACTGCTGTTACTCACGGCTTTTAATCAAGGTTAAAATTTTACCGTAATCCTCTGCTTTAAGCTCCGTGCCGAATGCGGAATTAACAGCGGCAATAAGCTGCTCGTCGCTCTGATTCTCTGCAAAGCAGGCGGACAGCTTTTCCGCAAAGCTTCCATCTCCTGATTGTTCATACAGAAAGAACACATATAACGCCTGCGCTTCCTTTGTTTTCTCTGCCGTAAAGCCCCTTTCGGTCATAGCAGACTCAATGGCTTTCATCATATCCTCAACCGTCTGCAATTCAGCCTTTTCCTCGTCTGTCAGTTCCTCGGAAACAAAGCGTTTAAGGTCTTCGGAATCCATATCTGCGCTCATATTTAAAGCTGAAATAAATACCGCAATCGGCATTGCGATTATAACTATAATGCCGAGTGCCAACCCTATCACCGTTTTTCGGGATTTTTTATCGGTAAATACTGCAACGGCTACTTTTTTAAGTGCCGCCGCAACCGTTGCACTCATATGATGTCACTTCCTTTAATTTCAAAATCACCGCCCGCCTGCCTTTCCGAAGATGGCGGCCTTGTAGTCGGGCGCGATAACCTGCAGGAGATATCTTTCGTTACCGCAGCGATAGAGGCAGGTGCCGCGCTCCGGATATTTGATCAGCTCAAACTCGCTCGGCTCGACCTGCAGGGCGTCCATATATTCCTTGGGATTGATCTGACCTGCGTTGAACAAAAACTGGTGCGTAGGAATGGAGAACAGCGGCTTTGTGAATTCACGGATTGACGGAATCAAAAAGTCCTCGATATTCTGACTTGCCAGAATGACCGAGGAGTCCTTTTTGCGCACACGCTTCATACAGTTGCGCAGATATTCGATTGTAGTCATGTTCGAGAGGAAGAGGTACAGCTCGTCCACCGATGCCGCCGTATTTCCTTTGCCGAGCAGTTCGTTGCTCATGAAAGATAGAATATTGAACAGCATACAGTCTTTGAGTCGGCGGTTGGTATCCATAAGACCTTTCACGCCGAATACGAGAAAGTTGGAGTCGGTGATGTTGGTGTGCCCGTTGAAGTATTTGCTTTCAGAGCCCACGCACATACTGTGAATACCGAGGCAGACCTCTTGTAGCGTTTCCTCTGTATAGAGATATTTTCTCTGCTTGTCGTAAGCCATGAATTCTTCCTCGCAGAGCTCGTAAAAGTCCTGCATGACCGGAAAGTCCGAAGACTTCTTTACGCTGTAATCCGTAGTGTCGGTAATGCCGAATCGGGCATACAGCTTGGAGAGCAGGATTTCGATGGTGTCGATCTGTGAATCGGTGAAATCCTTGTAGCTGCGGAAAAAGTCCTTCAAAAAGGCAATGTGCTGCGAGAGCCTTGTAACCTTTTTGAACGCTTCCGGGCAGGCTGTGCCTGCTCCCGATTCGCGCACCGAGTCTGTTTCTTCGCCAAACCCGTTCCCCGCGTCTGAAATATCATTCCAAACTTTAGGTTCTAATGGGTTTATGATGTATTCGCCTGACATAAAATCTATATAGCAGCCGCCGAGAGCTTTGCATAGATCCTCATACTCCGTTTCGGGATCGAGACAGATTATACGCTTGCCCGATTCACGGATATTGGTGAGAATGAGTTTCAAAAGATAACTCTTGCCCTGACCGCTGTTGCCGAGAATGAGGATATTGCTTGTGGTCTTGTCTTCAGCACGGCGGTCGAAGTCTACGAGAATATTTGATCCGTATTTATCTTTCCCGATATATAATCCGCGTGGGTCTGTCTTGCCGCTGAAATTAAACGGGTACATATTGGCGACCGAGGATGCGGGCAGCACTCGTTCATACTGTGCGCCGAACTGATTTGCGCCCACGGGCAGAACAGAGAGAAAGCCCTCTTTCTGCCGCAGGGTTAAGCGGTCAACGGAAATCTTGGAACGAGTGAGTTCCATTGCAATGTCGCTCTGCAATTCCTTTAGCTTTTCCATGCTCCTGGCTTTCAGTTCGATGAACACCGACACATGGAGTAGCGGTTCTTTGTTCTTACGGAGATTGGCAAGCAACTCGATTACATCCTGCAAATTGCCCTCGGCTTCAATGGTTTCGCTTACATCATTGCCGCCGCTTTTAAGCCTGTTGCGGCGAGTGGCATTTTGAATGATTTTACGCTGTTCCATAGATTCCACAAGCCTATGGTAAATGCGCAAGGTCACACCGTTGCGGTCGGCAAGCTGCGAGAGGATTGCCTGTTCCTCGGTAGTAGGCGGATACTCGCGAATCGCCCACACGCAGCGGTAGCTGTCGCCGACGATATAATGGTCGGATAAAAATTTAACTGTGCCGGACAGAATCATATCGAAGAAATCCTTGGTGCGGATTTCCTCTGCCTGCTCCGGCGTTAATACTTTCGGTTTTCTTTTGAGCATAATATTTTCCTTTCTGCCGTAAAAAAGATATAAAAAATCAGCCGTTCGGTAATTCCTGGACGGCTGACTGCTGTGACACTTTTTAATTTTACATAGTCGGCTGCATGCCCTCTGTTTCATCCTCGGATTCGGTTTCTTCAAGTCCGCTTGTAAGCGAAATTTCCGGCAATACTTTCAAAAACTGTTCGGCATTCCGGTAGGCAATGCCGTCCTCGGTATCCTTATTTTCACCGAGATACAGCACATAGCGCCCCTCTAATGTGCCGAAGCGCGGAGTGGTAAGCGAGAGCATATTTTCATTGCGCAGATGCCTTGACTGCTCACCTACGCATTTATCACTGTGCTTTATTTCATATGCAGCGCAGCCGCGTTCGTTTCTTCCGTAGATAAGCATATCGTATTCGCCGGTTGCAAACTGATATTTAAACACATCGTAATTTCTTCCGAGTGCTTTCATAGTTTCAAGCAGCACGATATCTTCAAGCATTCTGCCGCGCACTTCTTCGAGAATACGGTCGGTGATGAATGTTTTTTCATCCTCCGTAAGCTGCCCGAAGGTTTCATCCTGCATCAGCGAATACACAAGCGCCTGTGCCTGACAATAGCGCATACCGGGCTGAGTAAACAGTATGCGTTCTTCCTTTTCAAGCCCCATTTCGGCATTGCGGACAGGGCATTCCACAATCAGATCCATTGCTTTAAGATATTGCTT
>CDZG01020931.1_pt1 | contig 86312 bp, 78 predicted proteins | sample 557741 | NCBI WGS metagenome assembly CDZG01 (sample SAMEA3182086, study PRJEB8094) | gut metagenome | biome: human; feature: gut; material: Stool; isolation source: human stools | place: Canada | collected 2013-01-21
AGGTTGAAAATACCGTAAAGCTTATAGACGACGGCAATACCATACCGTTTATTGCGCGTTACCGCAAGGAGGCTACCGGCTCGCTTGACGATCAGGTTTTGCGCTCCCTTTACGAGCGGCTTACCCTGCTCCTCCACAGGGATTCGAACTCACGACATATATTCAGACCGCAGTTTCTTTATTACATATAAAGATTTTACGGTCTTTTTTTATGCCTATTTTTCCTCCTTACAGACGAATACATAACCGAGTTAAACATCGGTAAAAAAGAACAAGGAGGTTACAAAGTGAACTGCAAGGTAATTGCAATAGAAAATCAAAAAGGAGGAACGGGCAAATCAACAACCGCATTGAACCTCGGCATCGGGCTTAGAATGCAAGGCAAAAAGGTTTTGCTTATTGACGCCGATCCGCAGGGGTGCGGGTGTCCGGTGGACACCTCTGCCGTAGGCAGAAGCACCGACCGAGCCGGCAGGCGAGACTCGCTTTCCATCAGTCTCGGAATCAAAAGACCGGACGAGTTGGATATTTCCCTTGCAACCTTAATGAGTAAGGTAATCGACAACAAACCGTTTGATGATGAATATAGTATCATTCATTGCAGCGAGGGTATCGACCTGATGCCCTGTAAGGCAAACCTTGCTTATGCAGTTACCGGAGATGAAACCAACCTTGATTTGGGAGCCATTGAAAAGCGCATTAAAGAAGCAACAAAGGAAATGGAAGAATACATGGTGAGTTACAGCAACACAGGCGGTGATAAAAACCAGTATCTGGAGTGTATCCAAAGTGCTGCCGATGAAATTAAAGCCCTGCGTGTTCAACTTGAAACTGCAAAGTCAAAGCTTGAAAAGTGCGACGAGGCTAATGCCGAGATCAAGCGGCTTTGCGATTGGTTGGATTGCCATGACACTTCCTTTGCTGATTATGATGACATCGTAATTCGTCGGGTTGTGGAGTGTATAAAGGTTTATAAAGACGGAACAATCACGGTAATAACAAAATTCGGAACAGAAGCGACAGAAACTATATAATAAGAAAGTCGGCAGATGAACTGTCGGATTTTTACATACAAAGAGCTTGTATGGCTTTCCGAAATATGCTATAATCATAATAGCGCAAGGGATCTGTGATTGTGCTATTTCGTCCCGACAAATATGAGAGACGAATAGATATATGCAATGAGCCGAAAAGTGCTTGTTTTAAGGGATGAAACGCATTGTGCGATTTCGTCGCGCAGTCACAGACCTGTGCGACTATAAAGCACAAAAGCCCAAAACCCTTGAGAAATCGAGGGTTTTTCGCTGTTTTAGGAGCAAATTTCAAAAGATAATTTTAAGGCATAAAACCCTATAGAATGTTCGACTAAAAGGACTTGAACCGAGGAAGCATATATTTCTTGAAATTAAGTTCCATTTTTTATATGAGAATTTATTGCTGACTTACCACACGGACTCGAACTAAAGTTATATATTATATATAGACCGTAATTTCTTTTGTTCCTATAAAAACAAAAAATCAAACGCTTGCCATAAAAACGACGGCGTTTGAATTTTTATTTTTAAAATACCTTGACTTTTAAGGTATTTTTAGTTATTATATACATTAAGGAGATGAGGATATGTCTATCGCAAGCGATATTATAAGGGAACACACCGACACGATAATTTTATCGGCGCTGCTGCTGCGCGACAGCTACGGCTACGAAATAAATAAAAAAATAAAATCGGCGTCGGGCGGCAGGTACGAGCTTAACGAGGCGACGCTGTATACTGCGTTCAAGCGCCTTGAAGACGGCGGCTGTATAAACTCCTACTGGGGTGCCGAGGGCACGGGCGCCCGCAGAAAATACTACCACATAACCCCCACCGGCATAGATAAATGCCGTTCACTTATTGCGGAATGGGAAACGGCGAAAAAGATTATTGACGAGCTTATTGAAACGGAGGAAAATAAAAATGAATGAAAAACTGCGTGAACACATAGAGGAGCTTTTTAAAAACGCACCGCAAACCCGCCAGGCGGTGGAAATAAAGGAGGAAATACTGCAAAACACCATTGACCGCTACAACGATTTAAAGGCGGAGGGCAAGAGTGACGAGGCGGCTTATAATATCGCCATTGCCGGAATAGGGGACGTTGACCACCTGATTGACAGCATTATAGCCCCGGTAGCGTCATCGGGCTACTCACGCGAGGAAATACGGAAAAATCAAAATAAGCGCACGCTGCTTTTAGCGGTTGCTGTAGCGCTTTACATACTTTGCGTTGTGCCGGTTATAATTTGCGATGAAATAGGCGTAAACGAGGTTTTCGGTATTGTTTCAATGTTTGTTATAGCGGCGGTTGCCACGGCGCTTATTATTTATCGCAGCGGGATGAGGCTTGAATATATGCCGACCGACGACACGGTGGTTGAGGATTTCAAAAAATGGAACCGCGAAAAAAACGAGGACCGCTCGCTTATGGGGGCTGTAAACGGCGCTGTTTGGGCGCTTACCTTAACGGCGTATTTTGTTATAAGCTTTTTAACCGGGGCTTGGTATATAAGCTGGCTTATTTTCATAATCGGCGGCGCGGTCTCCAATATAGTAAGAGCGGTTTTCGATTTAAAGAGATGAGGTGCGCATAATGAAACGAAACGCAATTGCAAGAATAATAATATGGTCGCTGGTAGATGTTTTACTTACTTCCTTGCTGGTAGTCGGTATTAGCTCCTCTCCCTCCTCGTTTTTTACGGGGGATTGGTCGTCCGGCATTATCGGAGTAACATATAAAAATTCCGCCCGTTACAATGTGGGCGGCGGAACGGTGACCGATGAATTTCATAGCATTAAGGTGAACTGGACAAACGGAAAAATAAACATAGAAGCATACGACGGCGAGGATACCGTTATAAGTGAAACCGAGGTTGCGGAAAAAGAGAATAAACTCCGCTGGCGTGTGGAGGACGGTGTTTTAAAAATTCAGCAAATGGCGGCAGGTATGCGATTTGGGTTGAAACAAACTCCGAAAAAAACGCTTACGGTTAAAATTCCGTCAAACGTGGCGGAAGGGCTAAAAGCCGTCACGTCCGATTCGGTATCGGCTGAGGTAACTATTACCGGCATTTCGGCGAGCGATAAAATAGAAATTGACACCGTAAGCGGCGGCGCAAATTTGAAAAATATCAAAACAGAAAAGCTTGATATTGATACGGTAAGCGGCAATATAAAAGCCGCCGGAGAATTTACAGAGCTTGAAAGCGACAGTGTTTCGGGCGATATAACGGTAAGCTCCGCCGTACCGCTTGAAAAACTGGACTGCGACAGCACAAGCGGTAATATAAGACTTACAATACCCAAAGACAGCGGCTTCACGCTTAAAGCCGATACCGTAAGCGGTGATATAAGCTGCGGGCTGCCCACTGTTTCCGAAAGCAAAAATCGCCGTGTTTGCGGTGACGGCTCTGCCGATTTTGAAACAGACACGGTAAGCGGCGACCTGATTATAACGTCGGCTGAATAATATTACAGTATACATACACTTTGCAGCAAAAAATAATCCCACCTCGAATAAGGGGGATTATTTTTTGCTCTGTTTTTCTTTAAATCGCTGTGAAGATCAGCAACTCACTGTCGCCGTCATTATTTGCGGTGTAGGTAAGGTTAAGCCCGGCGTTCATAAGCAATGCGCCCGAATAGGTCTCGCCGGTTTTCTCATTTCGGTAATACCTTTGCGGCTCAAGCCCCCTCAATTTAACTATTGTATGCGGAGCACATTCTCCGCGCATTGTAACCACCGTTAACATAGCGCGGGATTTATCGGGCGATACTATCTCCCAAACCGCACGGTATGGGTTTTCAAAGGGAGATACCAGCCTGTATAAATCGCCGTTTCTTATTAAATCGTAGGTATTGTGGTAAAGCTTTACCTGCTCCCTTATTATTTCGCGGTCGGAATCGGTAAGCTTTAATGGGTCAAGCTCATAGCCGAATGTGCCCCAAAGCGCCACATTACCTTTAGTCTTGTAGCCTGTTCTGTCACAGGCAGAAACGTGCGCACCCATGGTAGAGGAGGGGTAGCACATAGATGTACCGAACTGAATATACAGCCGTTCAATCGGGTCGGTGTTATCGCTTGCCCAAATCTGCGGCGAATAGTAAAGCATAGCGGGGTCAAAGCGTCCGCCGCCGCCCGAGCAGTTTTCAAAAAGAATATTCGGGAAGGCTTTGGTCAGCCTATCCATTATTTCGTATGTACCCAAAATAAAGCGGTGAAAAAACTCTTTTTTGCGGTCGGGCGGCAAAAGTGCCGAACCCGCGTCCGAAATATTGCGGTTGAAATCCCACTTTAAATAGTCAATTTTGTTCTTTGAAAGCACATCATACATCTGCTGACAGATATTCTCGCGCACATCCTCGCGTGAAAAATCCAGGACATACTGATTCCTGCCAAGCATTGGTACTCTGTTATCAACATGAACATGCCAATCGGGGTGAGCACGGAATAAATCGGAATCGGGCGAAATCATTTCAGGCTCGTACCATATGCCGAATTTCAACCCCTCAGCATTTACACGCTCTATTAGGGAGGAAAGCCCGCCTTTAAGCTTTTCCTCGTTTACATACCAATCTCCGAGGGATGATTTATCATCGTTGCGCCTGCCGAACCAACCGTCGTCCATAACCAGCATTTCAATGCCGAGCTTTTTAGCCTCTTTTGCAAAATTCACAAGCTTTTCATCGTCAAAATTAAAGAACGCCGCCTCCCAGCTGTTTATAAGCAGCGGGCGCTTTTCGGTTTTATATTTGCCGCGTATAAGGTTATTATTGTAAAAACGGTGGAAAATTCGGCTCATTTCGCCTATGCCGTTTTCGGTGTATACCATAACCGCCTCGGGTGTATCAAAGCATTCGCCCTTTTGCAGCCTCCAGCCGAAATCAGTCGGGTTAATACCCATAATAAAGCGGGAGGTATAATTAAAGTCACATTCGCAAAGTGCAGAAAAATTGCCTGAATAAACAAGGTTAAAGCCGTAAACCTCGCCATTATTCTCATCGGCATTTTTGCCCGCTAAAGCCGCAAAGGGGTTTTGGCAGTGGCTTGATACGCCGCGCCTGCTTTCAACCCCCTGAACGCCGTGCGCAAGGGCTTTGCGCTCAATATTGCGCTCCTTTGCGTGCCTGCCGTAAAGGGTGATAAGGTCATAATCCATTGAGGGCAGGTTAAGACAGAGACTGAAAATTCTTTCAAGCTCCAATATGCCATCGCCATTGTTTTCGGCGCGCACGCGGCGGGTCATAACCCCATAATTTTCAAAAACGGTATAATAAAGGGTAATTTTAAGTCCTGTAACGGCGTCCTCGGCGTAAAGCTCTAAGGTTTCCGCCTCGTCCTCACTGTTTGCATAGGTTGAGGGCTGACCGGGTATTTCCGGCTTTCCTTTATATATTTTGTGCCCCGTATAGCGAATATCGGTCACGCTGTCACCGTTTGAATTTCTGACGGAAAGCGCCGAGATTCTGAAATCCGCAGCGCCGTTTGTACCGTACTCCATAGGGGCGCTGTCGGGCGAAAAGCCGTGTTCGCCTATTACGGGATTAGCCGGGCTGAATGAGGCGTTAGGCGAAACACATTCACGGTCGGGTACATATGTATCGGGTATTTTTGCCCCGTAATATAAATTAAGTATATAGTTTTCATCATATATCTTAATAATATAGCTTGAGGTAGCTGTATCAAGTTTAAAGGTTTTGTTTTGGCTGTCGTAAATTATGGGCATTGTCATCTTCCCTTCAAGGTGAGTCTTAAAGATATATTATACTAATATCAGTGAAAAATCAAGCCTTTTTAAAGTTTCCCGCTGTCTTTTAAAAGTTTTAGTTTTAAAACCGCCGCCTGCGTTTTCGCGTCGGTAATCTCACCGGCGAGTATCATTTCCACAGCCATATCAAGCGGTATTTTTTCCACACTTAAAAATTCATCGTCATCGGGGTGCTGTTCGCCGTATTTAAGACCGATTGCGGCAAACATTCATATTACCTCACCGCAGTATCCCGGCGACGGGTAAAGCCTGCCTAAGGGTATGAATTTTTCAGCCTCGGCGCCTGTTTCTTCTTTAAGCTCGCGCTTGCCGCAGGCAAGTGGGTCTTCATCGGCACTGTCGCGCTTTCCTGCGGGAATTTCGGTCACAACCTCCATATACGGGTAACGGAACTGTTTAACAAAAAGCACCTCGTTATTATCGGCCAGTGCTGCCACGCAAACGCCGCCGTTATGCTCTACAACCTCGCGGGTGGCGTTTTTACCGTTCGGCAAAAGCGCCGTATCGCGGCGAAGTTTTATAATTTTGCCTTGATAGATATATTCACTTGAAATTTGTTTTTCTTCCAAATTCATTAAATTTAACCTCTTTTAATATACTTTATGGGAGTGTGGTATGATGAACAAGCTTGTAAAGCCTGCGGTTTATGATTATTCCGCACGCAGAAAGGTTATAGACAGCCTTTGCACGGAGTACGAATTTATAAAGCGGAGGTTACTTATGCGGATTAAACGCCGCGCGTGCGTTAGGGGATAGGGGAGTAATATTTATTCCCTGCGTTAACCCGGACGGCTGCGAAATAAGCATTAACGGTATAAACGCCTGCGGGGAGCTTGGGAGTACTGTAAAGCGGCTGTGCCTTGGGGATTTTGAGCATTGGAATGCAAATCTGCGCGGGGTTGATATTAACCACAATTTTAATGCCGACTGGAAAAACCTGAAAAATAAGGAGATAAAAGCCGGAATATTGGGTCCTGCACCTACCCGTTTCGGGGGCTACAGACCCGAAAGCGAGCCTGAAACGCTGGCGCTTACAGAGCTTTGCCGCACGGGGTTTACAATCGAATTGGGGCTTGGCAAAAACCCGCTGCCCGCAGCGGACGCTGCGAAAATATACGAACGGGTTAAAGAAATGCTTATGCTGTTTATTATGATGTGAAAATATGCTGTCGTGTTTAAGGTAACAATGCACAAATAAAAAACTCTCGAATAACTTTCGGCTCCCTCTGACGAGGGAGCCGAAAGTGAAACGAGAATGAGGGAGAGAAAAGGTAAGGCTTATATATTTTTAAACCTCTTCTCTCCTTCCGTCACGGCTTACACCGTGCCACCTTCCTCGTCAGAGGAAGGCTTATATGCAAAATTCACTTAACACGACAGCATATTTAAAAATCTCAAACGGACAAGTCCTCAACAACAAGCTGACGAACGCCGTTTTCATCAATATTTGAGGGAGTCTTCTTATCCCTTACCGCAAAGAACTTTTCGGCAACCTGCGGGAACAGTGCGTAGCTTAACACATCCTCTTCAGATTTGCCTATGCCCTTATCGCGCATTTCCTTTGCGTACTCGGTAAGCTCGGGCTTCAAAAGATCTGCGGGGCGGCAGGTTATAACCTTATCGTCACCGATAGCCTTTTTGCGAACCTCTTCGTTTACCTTGCCGGGCAGTCTGCCGTATTCGCCGCGCAGAAGTCCTTTTGATTCCTTGGTAATCATCTTGTAGCGCTCGCCCGAAAGCACATTAAGCACAGCCTGTGTGCCTACTATCTGACTGGTGGGGGTTACAAGCGGGGGATAGCCGAAATCCTCTCTTACCCTCGGTACCTCTGCCAAAACGTCATAGTATTTATCCTCGGCGTTGGCTTGCTTGAGCTGAGACAAAAGGTTTGAAAGCATTCCGCCGGGAACCTGATAAATAAGGGTCTTGGTATCAACATTCAGTACCTTCGGGTCAAGTATACCCTCGGCTTTAAGCTTATCTGCAACCTTGCGGAAGTGCGCCGCTATTTCGCTCAGCTTCATAAGGTCAAGCCCGGTATCACGCGGAGTGCCCTGAAGCGTTGCCACAAGCGCCTCTGTAGAGGGCTGCGAAGTACCGTTTGCAAGGGGAGAAAGCGCGGTATCCACAATATCAACGCCCGCCTGCGCAGCCATAAGGTAGGTCATATCGCCGGTACCGGTGGTGTTGTGGGTGTGCAGATGAATCGGAACATTAACGTTCTCTTTAAGCTTTTTAACAAGGGAATACGCATTATAGGGGAGCAGAAGGTTAGCCATATCCTTAATGCAGATAACATCCGCACCCATTTTTTCAAGGGTCTTTGCCATTTCAACAAAGTATTCCTCGTTATGAACGGGGCTTACGGTGTAGCTTATGGCAGCCTCACATATTCCGCCGTATTTTTTACAGCTCTTCATTGCCTGTTCCATATTGCGCGTATCGTTGAGCGCGTCGAAAATACGGATGACATCAATGCCGTTTTCGATCGACTTTTTAACGAACATATCAACCACATCGTCCGCATAGTGCTTGTAGCCGAGCAGGTTCTGCCCGCGCAGAAGCATTTGCAGCTTGGTGTTGGGCATATGCTTTTTAAGGGTACGAAGCCTCTCCCACGGGTCTTCGTTCAAAAAGCGCATGCAGCTGTCAAATGTAGCGCCGCCCCAGCATTCAAGACTCCAGTATCCCACCGAATCAAGCTGCTCAAGCGCCGGGAGCATATCCTCAATGCGCATACGCGTAGCCGCCTGTGACTGGTGCGCGTCGCGAAGAATGGTATCGGTTATATATAATTTCTTTTCTTCCATTTAAATTTCCTCCGATTAACCGAAAATCGAAATAAGAACGCCCGCCGCAATGGCAGAGCCTATAACGCCCGCAACATTCGGCCCCATGGCGTGCATGAGCAGGAAGTTGGCAGGGTTCTCCTTCTGACCGACCGACTGCGAAACGCGCGCCGCCATAGGAACGGCGGAAACGCCGGCAGAGCCGATAAGCGGATTTATCTTGTTCTTCTTTGTGAACAGGTTCATAAGCTTTGCAAGCAGAACGCCGCCCGCAGTACCGAGTGCGAAAGCCACTATTCCCATGCAGAGTATTTTAATGGTCTGCATATTGAGGAACGCCTTTGCCGTTGCGGTAGCGCCTACGGAGATTCCGAGGAATATTGTTACGATATTCATAAGCTCGTTTTGCGCGGTCTTGCAAAGACGCTCGCAAACGCCTGATTCCTTCCAAAGGTTACCGAGCATTAAGCAGCCAACAAGCGGAGTAGCCGAGGGAACAAGCAGAGCAACGAATATGGTTACCGCAATCGGGAAAATTATTTTTTCCGTTTTGCTTACTCTGCGCAGCGGCTTCATCACTATAGCACGCTCCTTCTTTGTGGTGAGCAGCTTCATAATGGGCGGCTGAATAACAGGCACCAGCGCCATATACGAATAAGCGGCGACCGCTATCGGGCCTAAAAGGTTCGGGTAAAGCTTTGAGGTGGTGTAAATGGCGGTAGGACCGTCCGCACCGCCGATAATGCCTATCGAAGCGGCAGCCTCCGCCGGGAAGGCAAGCGCTAAGCAGCCGATAAATGTAACGAATATACCAACCTGCGCGGCAGCGCCCAAAAGCAGCGATTTCGGGCTTGCGATAAGCGGCTCAAAGTCGGTCATTGCGCCTATACCTATAAATATAAGGCAGGGGTAAATGCAGGTCTTAACGCCGATATAAAGGAAATCGAGCAAGCCGCCGTTTGACATTATATAACCGTAGCTGTGGTAAAATTCGGAGCTTTCATCCATAAACTGCGTCCAAAGCTCGGTGTGGTACATGGCATTGTCCGCACCGGTAAACGCGGTAAGGTTTGTGAGCAGCATGCCGAAGGCTATGCCTACGAGCAGCAGCGGCTCAAATTGTTTTTTAATGCCGAGGTACAAAAGGAACAGAGAAATAAGAATCATCGCAAGCGAAGTCCAGTTCTCCTTCAAATTGCCGAACAGCATATAAAAGCCTGTTGTTTTGGCAAAATCAATTATTTTATCCATATGTCAATTCTCCCAACCGTTAACCGATAACGCAGAGAACAGCGCCGGTTTCAACCGATGCGCCCTTTGTAACATTAACCGAAAGAATTGTTCCGTCGCAGGGGGACATGATTTCGTTTTCCATCTTCATAGCTTCAAGAATCATAAGCACGTCACCCTTTTTAACAGCGGCGCCGTTTGCAACATTTACGGCTAAAATATTGCCGGGCATCGGGCTTGAAACAGTTTCCTTACCACCCGAAACAGGGGCTGCGGGAGCAGCGGCGGGAGCAGTGGCGGGAGTGGGTGCAGGTGCTGCGGCGGGAGCAGTGGCGGGAGTGGGTGCAGGTGCTGCGGCGGGAGCAGCAGCCGGAGCGGGGGAGGCTTTTACCTCGGAGGCGTCAACAGCCTCAAGAGTTACTTCGTATGCGGTACCGTTTACGGTTACATTGTATTTTTTCATTTTTAACACCTTTTTCTTAAATTTTTTTGAAGGACAAAATTCTGATTGCGGAAATATCGGTTCCCATTTCCTCCGCAAGGGCGGCAGATACCGCCGCAATAATTTCCTGACGGTTTTCTATCGGTGCGGGTGCGGGAGCAGCTGCAGGAGCAGAGACCGCTGCGGTCTCCTCCTTTTTACCGGACGACATACATATGGCACCTATAATATAACAGAGAATGATTATGGAAATCAATCCTACGAAAACAACGCCGAGACCCATGCCGACCACATACAGATTATCTACAACATTTGACAAAACAAAGCACCTCCTCCAAGGGTAAAAAGTAGTTTTTAAAATTGATTGTTATAAAAATAACAAATTTAGCCCAATTACACTAATTATATATAATCAGTCAAGCGATTACAATACATATAGAATAAAATTATTTTTTTATTAACTCTATTTTAAAAATCTTAATAAAATCTTAATGCGCGTCGTTGTAACAATCGATTGCCGCGGCAAATAAAATGTTATAGGACAAAATCCTAATTCAAAAAAGGAGAATACCGAAATGGAGAAACAATTCAATACGGCGGATTTTTACGAAAAATGCGGCTGTATGAGCGCGTCTCAAAGAGCCGTTCGGAGAGACAGTGTGAATACCGACTGCGCCGATTCGCTTACCATGGTTTTTATCAATATGCAGCCGTCGGGCGGCGAGGTTTATCCGCTTGAAAAGGCATTCTGCGCGGGAACGCTTTTTCCCGAGCTTGATAAGCCGTTTTTGGGAGGTATGCGCAAATGAATGAAAAAATGAAATTAAGGCGCAGGCTTTATGAGCTGGATTTCGCGATATACGAGCTGACCCTTTTTCTCGATTCGCACCCCGAAAGCGAAAAAGCGCTTGAGCTTATGCGCGAGTATCGTGAAAAACGCGACGCCGTTATGGCGGAATACCGTGAAAAATTCGGTGACCTTATAATAACGGTCGCCGATGCTCCGGCAGAGGGAAACTGGAAATGGATAGACGGCCCATGGCCGTGGGATAACGACTTTACGGAGGGCTGAAATTTATGTGGAGCTATGAGAAAAAACTGCAATATCCCGTTAATATAAAAAATCCGAACCCGAAGTACGCACAGATTATACTTGAACAGTACGGCGGACCCGACGGCGAAGCGTCGGCGGCTTTAAGGTATTTGACGCAGCGCTACGGTCAGCCCTATAATGAGGTCAAGGGTATGCTTACCGATATAGGTAGAGAAGCCTCTGAAATGTTCCATTCAGAGGCTACGGCTTTTTTTGATGCTTTTGCAACCGTATAGCTCCACTTCATAGGAAGCAAATTCAGATATACATCTATGTTGTCCTTATCTTGAACTACCATCTTGTCTAAAATGTGCTTATAGAACTCATCTTCGTACTCCACGCCGCTGACAATCTCTTTGATTGCGTCCTCAATCTCCTTTAGGAGTTGCTGTTGCTGCTCTATCATTTCCCGTTGTTTATCCACGCTTTCAATGATAGATTGAAGCTCCTCGATTTCCGCATCGCAGCTTGCACGGGTGGCGGTAAATTCATCCTTGTTGATTAGATTGGACATATACAGGTCAATCAGATTAGCCCGTTTGCCCTCAATCTTCTTAATCTGCTCTTGCAGCTTTAGGACATCCGTACCCGTCGTATCCATAGCAATGATAGATTGAATAACGGCAGTTAGGTTATTTATGATTTTGTTTCTGTTGTATTTAAGGCTCTTGGTTACGAGATACATAATGTGGGTCGCATCCTCATTGCGGATAGACAAGCCCGTACAGCCGACTTGATTTCCTGCCTTGTCGATATGGGGGCTTCCGTGCTTTGCGGCTTCGTTGCAGCGCCACGCCTTATATCGGCTGCCGTCTTTTCTGGTTTTATACCTTGCCACATAGCTTGAACCGCAGCAGCCGCATTTGATTTTGCCAGAGAACGGATAGCGGTTAGAGTGCTTTGCCTTGCCCTCCTGCGAAAGTGACTTTGCATCTAAAATGCGGTTTGCTTCATCGAATAACTCACGGGAGATAATCGGCTCGTGATGGTCTTTAATGATAACAAATTCCTCTTGCCCACGGTTGTACTTCTTTTCGTGAGATAGGAAGTCTGGCGTATAGGTCTTTTTCTGCACCAAGTCGCCGCAATATTTCTCGTTGCGTATCACTCGCAGAATGACCGTGTTGCTCCATTCCTTGACCCGCATAGGGCTGATACCTTCCTCACGAAGCTCACGGGCGATGACATGCGTTCCTTTGCCCTCATTGACGAACTTATGGAAGATAAGGCGTACAACCTTTGCGCCTTCCTCGTTGATAGTCATTTTGCCACCTTCGACATCGTAGCCCAACATACTTCTGCCGAACACAACGCCCTGTTCCATCTGGCGTTTTTGTCCCCACTTTACACGCTCGGAAGTCTTGCGGCTTTCTTCCTGTGCAATAGAGGACATAATCGCCAGACGAAGCTCTGCATCGCCGTCTAAGGTGTTGATATTGTCATTCATAAATATAACACCGACGCCGTGCTTTTTCAATTCACGGGTGTAATATATACTATCAAGGGTGTTTCTCGCAAAACGGGAAATCTCCTTGGTGATAATCAAATCAAAGCCGCCGTTCTTGGCGCACGCTATCATACGGTTAAACTCTTTGCGCTTCTTTGTGTTCGTGCCAGAAATGCCCTCATCGGCAAAAATCTCATAAAGCTCCCAATCGGGGTTGCGCTCAATATACTGTCTGAAATACCGCTGCTGGCTTTCAAAGGAATTGGCTTGGTCTTCATTGTCCGTTGAAACACGACAGTAGGCAGCTACCTTTCTTTTCGTTTCAACCATCTTCAGCTCTTGGTTTAGGCGTTCATATCTATTTATCATAGCGAAGCTCCTTTCTCAGTAAACTTTCTTACTGTATTTAATTATAGAAAAAAGAGTGTGCGGTGTCGAATGTGCAAATTTGTTTTTTCACTCGGCTATGTAAAAACGCCAAGCGTTATGCTCGGCGTCTGCTTTTTTGCTCCCTGCTATATTGCTTTTCAAGCTCGACCAAACAGCGTTCCCGCTGAGAATGTGTCAGCAGCTTTCTTTTCTCCAAAGAAAGGAGTATCGACTTTTGGATATTCATAAGGAACGCAGCGTGTTCCTGCTCGTTTAATTCTGGAACAGGGTCGCCAACATAAACAAATTCTCTATACAACAGCCGCAACACCTCCCTCGTTTCTAATGTATATGAGCTACCGCTTGTACCGTATAACGAGAAGGCTAATCCTTTTTTGCAAGCCCTATGCTGATGGCAAGGGCTTTGTCTGCGCAACAAATAAAACGCCTGTCAAGAGTTCCTAAGTACTCTCGCAGGCGTTGCTTGTCTATGGTGCGGATTTGTTCAAACAATATGATTGAGTTCTTATCCAGACCGTCGAAGTCTTTAATTAAGGTGTGCGTAGGTAATTTGGCTTTTGTGTGTACCCGACTTGTGATAGGGGCGATAATGACCGTAGGACTATGCTTGTTGCCTATATCGTTGGAAATGATAAGTACGGGTCTTGTGCCGCCCTGTTCCGAGCCGATAACGGGATTTAGCTCCGCATAATAAATGTCGCCACGCTTGATAGTCAATTCCATTGTGTTTGACCTCCCAATATGATTTAGACAGAGGTTTTCTGCCTATGTAGGCAGCCAAACACAAGGAAGTATTTAAGGTCGGGAGAGCATAAACAATATCTCTGTTCTTATGACCGCCTTGCGTCTGGCTGCTATGAGAAAGCATTTCAATTTGTCCTCGACACCCCGAAATGCTATTGGGAAGTCGCCAAACGGTCAGCAGCGAACTGACGCCACGGGAGTTTCACCCCAACTGTCGTTCTGACAGAGCCGCCCTCATTGCCTGCGACGGTTTTATCACGCTCGGACTGTGACTGGACGGGAGTATCATTATCCTCTTTGTGGGTTATGGCGAAATCGGGAGCTGCCCGATATTTTGAGTAGGTAGTTATCGCTCTCTGCCTTATGGCAGGTTATGGCGTACCTCTCGACACGCTTATGCTCATCACAATCACAAAGAGAATGTATTTGGCGAATGGGTATTCGATTTTCAAAGAACAATCCCGTTTTCGCCACACAAAGGAAAACAGGGCGAGAGGTTTTGTCCTCTCACCCTGTAGCCCGTGGGAACGCTCAAATTTCCCCTCTATTCAAAAATTTTTTGGATTTTTTCTTTTAGCCTGTCCAATCGCCTGTAAACGGCTTTCTCCGTGATACGCAGATACGATGCAATTTCACGGGTAGAATATCCCTGTACTTTCATAAAAGCGATACGCAGAGTAAGCCTGTCCACCTTAATCAGCACTTGATAGAGCTGCTGATTTTCGATGTTATTCAGAAAATCCTCGACCGTTTTTATTTCGGGCTGTGTCACATCCGCTGCGAATTCATCAAGGTATGTACCTGTTTCCTGCATACGCTGATAGTAACGCCTGTCGGAATTGAAAATCGCCCAATCGTGAACACGCAGCGTTTCTATGTCGCTTTCGCTGACACCTAAACTCCGCAACTGTTTTTCTTCGGCTTCTTTCCAAAGCAGCCATTTCTTTTCTTCTCTGGCTTTGTTGTACGCCATACTGTTTCCTCCAATCTGAATTTTTTTGAAAAAATCAGATTGGCAGGCGGACTACGGCAACCAACGCCAGATACGGGCTTGTCCTGTATCAAAGAAAAGCTCGATAAACAAAAAACCGCAAAGGTACAAAGACCTCTGCGGCAATAAGCATAACTATACCTATGGCATAGAAATGAAATCTCTATTTGAAAACCATAAGAGTGCCACGAGCAGGTGAGGATTTTTTTAACAGATTATCCTCATTCCTGCGTGACACTCTATATGTATCCGCTGCTTCTGATGAGCAGCGTTGCGGTCATATTAGACCAACACATAAAAAAATCCCTCCAAACCTTAAACGGGCTTGGAGGGCTGCACTATTTTTGTTTGGGCGTGACAGAGCAGCCCACCAAAGCACCGTTTTTTTATTTGGTGGGCTTGTTTCAAAATTGCTTTCTAACAAGGCTTCTTTTTTCTTGAATAAATCAAAGAAGCTGCAATCATCAGTAAACTCCATCCCAAAAGGTATAGCTTTGTGGTATAGTTACCCTTCGACATTGAGAACAAATAGAAGATACTTTTTTCCGATACATCACCCAGAAAATTCAAGAGAAAGTATCCTGCTGATGCAAGGTAACCCGCAATAGCAGAATTACTCAATATGGATACGGCAAAGCCTAAACTACCTAACGCCATTGCACTAATAACTGTTCCTGCTACATAAGCTGCAAACGGGAAGGTACAGTTTTTCCATACCATAATGCCAGAAAATAGGCTTACCATCATAATCAGCAACAGCGTTGACATAACGAAACGCAGCAATAGAATTTTCCAATGAGAAATCTTCCTTGTATAAACTACTTCTTGTATCGGTTTCGACTGTTCTGGCACATTCAGCGGAACAATAAGGAATATTCCCACGAGTATTACGGACTGTTCCAGACACTCCGCTGAATGAACCATATCCAAATTTGCAATTCCTCTAAACAAAGAAATCGACAACAGATAAGCGGCTGCTAATAATAAGTTAGTTCTTACTGCCAGAAGAAAGTTTACCTTGAATATACTGAAAGCTCCTGTTATAGACATTCGCTGCATTGATTTTTCCTTTCCGCTTAGAAGTTAAAACCCATATTGACAGAATGACAAACAAAATACCAATTCCAGCCATTAGCAATCTGTTCATACAAATTATTTGCAAGCCCTCTTGGATTGTTTCATAGCCACGCAATGTATTGTGCCTAATCATTAAAGTCGTGAGTTTTGTATCCCCAGATAGTCCCGTTGCCCCTTTATCAACCATCCACCACAAGAATTGAAGGACAATAGCAATCGGAGAGTCCGTAAGCAAAGTGAAAAACATTCCTATTGCACATACCACCATAACCTCTGGCAATAGCCACCATACGATGTATTTGATATACGCAAAACAGTCTATTTGAATACCATTCTTTGCTCCGAAAGATATAAGCGGTACAAGTGACTCAATACTTAACAGCAAAACAGGAATCAAAACCATAGTGATGCCTGCTAAATATCTTGAAAGCACCAGTTTGGTTGAAGATATCTTTCGACTGTAAATCAATTCTGTCGCATTGCTCATACGGTCTTTCATCCATATAATCACTACCAAAAATACAGGATACAAACCTAATGCTAATCCCATATAATCGCAGAATAGCCGTGCAAATCCACCAGTCACTTTATCTTGATTTATTATTTGATTATATTCCTCCAGTGCTTCCTCATAAGTCATTTCAGACATTCCAAAATAAGTAAGCATCATTTCGGGAGAATACTGAGAGCCTTTTTCCCCAATGATGGCTTCCATTTTCCGCATCAGTTCTTTGAAATGTTTATAAGTGACCTGCGATACAAAATGCGCATATTTATTATCTTCGCTTTTTTCGTCTGTCCCGCTGCCCATTTCCAGATTCAGATTTCCGTCTTTATCAACATTCATTGCGTCAAAAGAAATAATCGTCCCTGTGACTGCGGGGAAATAATCACCTGGCAAATTCTTTAGTTCTTCCTCTGTCAATCCAGTTATTTCACATAGTATTCCAAGAACTTGTTTTTGCTCGTCACCACTTAATGTAATTGCTTTATAATATCCAAGAGGATATGTGGCATAACTATTAGCTTCATATTCCGACAGCAATGCTCTTGTAACGCCTGTCATAATTGCTTCTGGGTTATCTTCCGAAACCTTACTGCCGAAATAATCATCTTTTTCAGACGGTTTGGAAAGCAATGGGCGTTCAAAACCTATATCAGCAGGTGGGATACCATTTGCCCAATTGATTTCCGTTTGCGTTACTCCCCGAAAATTCTGAAACCAACTAAAAATCAAAATGGCGATAAAAAGATAAAAAATAATACTCGCCGTGATTTTTTTACACTCTTTTAGATATAACTTCATTGTTTATCCCTCCGTCCGTCTGGCTCAATAGATACATATACCCATCTTCCAAAGTGGGGTCTTGAAGTATATGTTTTTCTTCAGGCGGTGTGTCTGATAACACTCTGTACTGTGTGCCTGACCCAGAAGCAATGATATTCAAAACAGTGTATTTTTCCTTAATGAGCTTGTCTTTCTTTTTTGCTGCCGAAATAAGATAAACTTTACCTTCAGCTTGTTTGACCAATTCTTCCGTACCGCCACTCCATATCATTCTCCCGTTGTCCAATACTCCTATGTTTTCACAAGAAGACTCAACATCCGAAGAAATATGGGTAGAAAGTATAACAATTCTGTCCTCTGCAAATTCACTTAACAGATTGCGGAAACGAATACGCTCCTCTGGATCAAGCCCTGCCGTTGGTTCGTCCACAATAAGAATTTGCGGGTTATGCAATAGTGCCTGTGCAATCCCTAAACGCCGTTTCATTCCTCCAGATAAAGCCTTTACTTTCGTTCTCACATTTTCTTTTAGGTTTACCTGTTCAAGCAATGCCGATATTCTTTCTTTTCGAACTTTATCTGGAATATTCGACAGCAGCCCAAGATAATCCATTGCACCATAAACACTCATATTTCTGTAAAATGAAAAATCCTGCGGAAGATAACCTACGATTTCCCGTATTTTTGTCGTTTCTTTAATTGGGATACCGTTCATACTGATTTCTCCGCTTGAGGGGACAGAAAGCGTTGCCAAAATTCTCATCAGACTTGTTTTTCCTGCACCATTACGCCCAAGTAGCCCGTACATTCCAGAATGGATAGTAACGGACACATTTTTGAGGGCTGATTTTTTCCCATAGTTTTTGGAAAGATTATTTATCACGATTTCCATAAATATAAAAAACCTCCTTACCTGTGTTGTAAGGAGATTTTATAATAGAAAAGTCAATTTTCCGAAAAGAGCCCTAAATTATATTCAGCTTTGCTGTTACACACGCCCCTTTTTTGTTGTTTGAAACATCTAACAGTCCGCCGTGTTTTTCACAAAGAATATGACAAATGCTCAGACCTATTCCAAAATGCTGCCCATCTTTATCACTACTGTAAAATACCGTAGTCGCTTTTTCCAAATCCTTCTCTGAAAAACCTTTTCCGTCATCCTCTACTGTAAGAATGAAAAAATCCTTATCTTGCGAAAGATTTATACGCACTTCTTTCTCCGCATATCTTAATGCGTTCTGTAACAGATTTTCTAAAATCCGAAAAAGTACGCCTTTATCCAACTGAACTTCATTCATAGTCATATTGCTTGAAATAAGGATTTCCTTTTTCGCTTCCAACTGCTGCACATTACTTTGGATTTCATACAATAACATTTTCGCATTTTCGGGTCGTTTCTCGATTTCAATACTTTCGATTTTCTCAATGTCCCGAACACAATCCACATATTGTTCCAATCGGTTTACAGCTCCCTGCATAGAAGATACCGTATCTAAAAGCATATCTTCCGTGAGTTTATCCTGCGGTATATTTTTCTCCAGATAGTCTAAATACCCTTTCAGAACAGTAATCGGCGTTCTTATGTCGTGAGCTACCGAAGCATTCAATAATTTCCTTTGTTCTAAGGCTTCCCACAATGCTTTATACTTTTGTCGAAGCTCTCTGCGCATTTTTTCCATTGAACAGCACAACTGCCCCAATTCGTCATCTCCGCTGTATTCAATGTGAAAATCGAGATTATCTTCCTGTATCTTTTCTACTCCATTCTGCAACTGTGTAATAGGAAGCCGAAGTTTCTTTCGGTAATATATTGCCGCAGCCGCCCCAATACCAATCGTAATATAAAGAACAGGTAAGCCAATCATAGCAACATAAGAACCATAATAGGCTATATTATCCCTCGTACTTAAAGGCTGCCAAGTAATATTATCGCTGTCTACATCCAAAACATAATTTCCCGTACCCTCATCTATTTGAAAATTAGGGGAGTTTATCATCAAATACCGTTTTTTCAATATCTCCTGCTGCAAATGGTTTGACGCAAGGATTGTGATAGCTGACAGCACAGCAATTACGCATATTGTAATCAGAAAAGTCGCCGTCATAGATGATTTGAGTGATTTTGTTTTTATTTTGCCCATTTGTATCCGACTCCCCATACCGTTTCAATATAATTTTTATCTGTATAAGCGGACAGCTTATTGCGTATCTTTCTGATATGTTCCTTTACTACAATGCTGTCACCTTCGCCGTCATATCCCCAAAGCTTTTCATAAATGGTTTCTCTGTCAAAAACCATACCAGCGTTTTGGGAAAGAAGTCGGATAATCTCAAATTCTTTGTTTGAAAATTCCAACGGTGTTTCTCCGTAAAATACAGTACGGCTGTTGTAGTTGATAATCAGTTCTTCATCAAATCTCAAATTCGACGCCGTACCTTTCCTTTCTTCACGCCGAAGATGTGCCGAAATTCTTGCCAATAGCTCATCCATACTGAAAGGCTTTGTAATATAATCATCTCCGCCGACAGACAAGCCCTTTATCACATCCTGTTCTGTTACCCGTGCCGTTAAGAAAATGATGGGGCAGGATATATGGCTTCGTATAAGCTGACACAATTCCAATCCATCCATTTCTGGCATATTGATATCCAACAATATAATATCTGGTGTTGCACTCAATAACTCCAACGCTCTTTTTGCGCTATCTGCCGTATACACCAAAAATTTATCGCTCAGACACTTCTCCATCATTGATAATATCATTTCTTCATCATCAATAATCAATATTTTATATTTCATAAGCAGCGCTCCTTGCGTTTCTTTAATCCTCTTATCATAAACGGTAAAAGACAGATTTTCGACAAAGCCTTGCTTTTTCTTTCTGCCACCTGTTTATAATTATACTTTTTTTATCAGAGAACATCAACTGTGCAATTATGAACTTTAATCGCCTGCTATAAGAGATTTTATATCCTATTGCAAGAGATTTCAGACCGTTTCATAAGAAGCCTCGTTTCTGTAAAATATATATAGTACGATTTTACAGGCACAAGGTGGTGAGCTTATGGACGAAAGAAATAATGATTTTGGCTTCGATTTTACGCCAATCGGTCTGGCTATCAAAAAAGCCAGAACAGCACAGGGTATGACGAGAGAACAGCTTGCTCGTATCGTTGACTACGACCCAAGGCATTTACAGGCGATTGAAAATGAGGGGCAAAAGCCAAGTCTGGAGCTGTTCATTCAGCTTGTGACGATGTTCAATATTTCGGTTGACGAGTACATATTTCCCAATAAAGAAGTCAGTAAAAGTTCCGCCCGCAGACGCTTAGACGCACAGCTCGACAATTTAGATGATAAAGAACTGTCTATTGTAGAAGCAACTGCCAACGGTTTATGTAAGGCAAAAGAGTAAACAGAGGAAAGAAAAACCTCTGTTTTTCTTTTGCCCTTTTTTAATAGGCAGGAATACCGTATCCGTAGATAACGCTGCTGCCGACAGCGTATTGCTTCTGCCTGCAAGCGTCGCCAGAGTTGCCCTCAACGGTATAGACAATGCCGTTTTCGCACTTCTCTACAATGCCCACGTGGTCAACCTCGCCATCACACTCCCAATCAAAGAAGATGATTTGACCCGCCGACGGCTCAAAGCCGCTGTCCTGCCATTGCCCACGGTCTTTGAACCATTGTACCCCATTGACGCAGCCTGCGAATTTCGGTATCACGCCGCTGTCAATATAGCCGCACTCATTCGCACACCAACTCACAAAGCAGGCGCACCATTCTACACGCCCGTCAAAGCCATACCAAGACCAATAAGGCTGACCGCCCACATTGCCGACCTGCGACAAGGCAACGGTCACGATTTCGCCGTCACCGACCGAGATACCGTAAAGCACCGCCGACCAGAGCGAATTGTTTTCCTCGGCAAGTAATTCCGATAGCTGCTGTCGCTGTTCCTCATTAAAGCCGTATAGGTCTGCCATTTCATCGGCGGTCTTGTGACTGACCGTGATATACAGATAGGTTTGTGTAACGGTGGTTTCGGTCTGCACGATGTTCCCGTGACCGTCGTCGCTCTCGGTTATGACGGTTTCGGTCTTGCTTTCTGTCCTGCTGCTGATTTCGTTCATCTCCCAGAAGATACCCGATAGAAGCTGCTTTTTACCCTCGTCCATCGTTGCCACTTCCTGCGGATTGTCTGGGTCGGTGGCAGTCTTTACGGAATAGACCGCAAGCACCTCTTTCCAGACCGCACGGCTGCCCGACATTTCCAGAACATCATAGGTCGTGCTGCTTTGGATTTCATCAAGACGGTTATCGTATTCGGTATTGATTTCCCGTACAACGTTCTGCATTGTCATACCGTTTCCAGAGTCCTCACCCGAAAAGAAAATGCCGAACACCGAGCCTGCAATCAAGGCAATCAGACAAATAACAATAATAATCACGACGGCAATCCAACCGCCAGCGGCTATGGCGGCTACAAGAGCCTTGACGCCTGCAATAATTGCCTTAACTGCGGCAATCGTAGCTTTTACCGCCGCTTTCACCGCTGTAACCGTAGCCTTGGCGGTGGCTTTTGCTGCCTGCGCAGCCCTTTGAGCCGCTTTTGCCGAAGCCTTTGCCGCTGCCTTCGTTGCTTTGGCGGAATGCTCGGCTGTTTTGATAGCCGCCTTAGAGGTAGCCTGTGCAGTTTTAACGCTTTTCTGGGTGGTCTTGACTGTGCCTTTTGCGGTTGCCTTGACCGTCTTTTCAGCATTTCGGGCGGTAGTCTTAACCGTCTTTTTGCCTTGCTGTCGGGTCTTGATAAACTGAGATTTTGCCCTTTGGACGCTATCGGGAGCAGAGGAACGGCTTGCAGCCCCGTGACGGATCTGCAAGCCGTTGTTATGCTGTTCGGCGGCTTTTGTCGCCTTTTTCTGTTTATATGCCGATATTTTATCCTTTGCCTTGCCGATATTTTCCCTTGTTTCCTTGACCGCCTTTTGACCTTGCTTGTTGAATTGGTGGATACCCTCGTCCTTGATACGGTCAGCTCCGTAGGAAAGCCTGTCGGCGGCATATTCCGTAGCAGAGCTTTCATCGGCGTAATAGCCTTGTTCCGCCTTATCCTTTGTTTTTGCATAAGCGGACTTCATACGCTCGGTAGCAATGGCGGCTTTGTCTATGGTCTTTATTGTGCCTTTGACCGCATCTCTGGTTTTAATATCAGCCATTAAAAGCCTCCTTTCCTTGAAGCGGTGCGGATATTAGGCAACCTTTTTTGCCACTACAACAAGTCTGCCGTTTTGTGCGGAGTATTCGCAGGTTGAAAGCGTAATAAGCCTGTCGCCGTATTCTGCGGTCACGCCTGTATCATACAGGGCAAGTTCCTTGCACTTGGCGATATAAGCGTTAAAGGCGTTTTCGTCCTCTGTGTCTACAAAATCGTAGTAGCGGAAACCTGCCGAGCTGTACGCAACCGTTTTGAACACGGCAACGATTTCATACTCGCCCCTCTTTGTGAGGGTATCAAAGCAAACGGTCTTGTGTTCCTCGTAAAAATCCTTGCTCTTGTAATTCTCCAATGCGCCGAACATCTTTTGCCCCTTGATGTGATGACCGTAAATAACAGGGTTATCGCTCGTCAATAGGTCGCAATTTTCCTGCACATACGGAGTACCTAAATCGCTGTACTCCTTTTCAAAATTGTGCTTCAGATAATAATTGGGGTTGTTCGGGGTCTGCATTACGGGATAGTTGATATTCGTGCCGGCAATCGAAAGCCAGCCGACCATATCCGTATTTTGCAGATACAACTCGCCGTATTCTGCAAGCACGGTTTCTTCCTCCGTGAGCAGAACATCGACAGTTTCACTTTCGCCCGTCTGCGCCTGTTCCACAACCTCGGCAATTTTCTCAAAGACTTCTTCCTGCTCGCTTTCGTGCGCATAGTGGCTGTAAATGCGGAAGCCACAAAAAGCCGCCGCACCTAACAGGCATACGGCGGCAGCCATACAAATGATTTTTGTGTATTTCTTCATATGCGTTGTCCTTTCTTATTCTGTTTTAGGGGCAAAAAATAACGCCCACATTTTCTGTGAGCGTTACTGTTGCAATATTGATTTCAGATACAAAATGCGGCATAGAGAGGAACGATTTTTTTATTGTCCTCAAAGCCGAAGTTCTTTGCAGAGAGCTTGATAGCATAAGCGGGCTTGTAGGTGTCCATATAGACCTTTAAGCTCTTGGCTCTGGTGTTGTCAGCAGATTTGACCTCAATAGGAATGAGCTGACCGTCACGCTGAATGATAAAATCAATTTCAGCTCCACGCTCGGACTCCCAATAGTAGGTGTGGTAGCCGTTAATGGTAAGCTGCACATTGACATAGTTCTCCGCCATACCGCCCTTGAAATCGTTGATTTCCTCGACCATATAGAGGATGTCATTGGCGGCTAAATCTTTCTTGGCGCAAAGCAGCCCTAAGTCGGACACATAAATCTTGAACGCATCAATATCACGGTAGTTTTCAAGCGGCTTTTTGATTTGTTCGACCTTATAAACCTGTGACACGATACCAGACAAGCAAAGCCATTCGATTGCATTTTCAAATTCAGAAGCCCGTCCGCCTTTCTTAATCAGCTTATATTGGAAACGGGTATTCTTCTTTGAGAGCTGAACGGTTATATTGTCGTAGGCAAGTCTGGTTTTCTTGATTTCATTCAAGCTGTTATACTTGCTCATATCATTGAGATAGCTTGCAAGTATTGTATCCTGCGTATGGCGGACAAGGATATAATCCTTGGTTTCAGCAAACTGCATCACGCACTCTGGCATACCGCCGACCACAAGATACTGACGGTAAAGCTGCATTGCGGCGTCGTGCAAAGCAGAAGGCAACGGCGTATCGGTTTGGAAGCACTTTTTAATCTGCTCCACCAAATCGTCCTCACCGAGCGCCAACATAAATTCCTCCATATCCATAGGATAAAGCGTTTTCATATCGACCTTTCCTACGGGGAAAGAGAATTTCGCTCTGTTGACTGCAACGCCGAGCAAGCTGCCTGCGACGATGATGTGGTAATCTGGAGCGTCCTCGCAAAAGTATTTGAGTGAAGTCAACGCCCTTTCGCAGAGCTGCACCTCATCAAAGACTATCAGCGTTTTTTCCTTTACGATAGTCTGACCTGCGATATGGGACAAAATCGGTATCAGATAATCGGGGCTGATGTTTTCCTCAAAGGTTTCGTTCAGCTTTGGATTGGTTTCAAAGTTGAAGTATGCCACATTTTCATAGTGGGTGCGCCCGAACTCCAGAATGGAATAGGTCTTTCCGACCTGTCTTGCGCCCTGTAAAATAAGGGGCTTGCGGTGTTCGCTTTCTTTCCACGCTTCCAAGAAGCCCATAATCTTTCTATACATAAGCAGTCCTCCTTAAAGGTACTGAACATAGTATAGCAGATATTCGTGTAAAAATCAATGAAATTTCCTTGAATTATCACACTAATTAACACGATTATTTTCTCTAACCTCTCACGATACGACACGAACACCGCAATTTCTGCATTTTATACCTCTCCGAACTTGGTCGTCATCAGCTTGTAAAGCTCGGTATTGCGGGGGAACTTGTTGACAAACGGCACAAGAGAGCTGCCGACCTTGAGAAGCCCCTGTCCTGCGCCGACATTCGTGATATAGCTGAGCTGAAGGTCGGATATATTAAGGAGCTTGGCAAGCTCGATACGGTCTGTGGATGCTTGGTTGAGCATAATGATAAACTCGCTGTTGGCAAGCATTGTCCTTGCCGTATGGCTCTGCAAAAGGTCGTCCACATTCTGCGTGATACCCGTGCAGTACGCACCGTATTTTCTTACTCTTTTCCAGAGCGTAAATAGGAAGTTTGCGGAGTATTCGTGCTGAAAGAGCAGATAAATCTCATCAATGAAGATGAAAGTGTTTCTGCCTTTGGCTCTGTTCTGAGTAATACGGTTCAAGATACTGTCAAGAACAACAAGCATACCGATAGGTTGTAACTGCTTGCCGAGGTCAAGAATGTCATAGCAAATAAGACGGCTGTGGGTATCCACATTCGTATGCTTTGCAAAAGTGTTAAGAGAGCCGTCCGTAAAAAGCTCAATGGCAAGGGCGATTTCCTGCGCTTCTGGCTCGTCCTGCTTCAACAGCTCCTCACGGAAGTCCTGCAAGGTCGGCGGCGTTCCCATATAGTTGCCTTGCTGATAATACCGATACACCGAAGCGGTACAGCGGTCAATGATGGATTTCTGCTTTGCGCCAAGACTGCTGCCGCCGATGAGCTGTTCGCAAAGGGACAAAATAAACTCCGATTTCAAGATAACGGGGTTTGCGCCGTCACCATAATCGGAGTTCATATCCATAGCGTTGATATGGTTTTCGCTCGTTGCCGAGATGTGAATGACCTCGCCCTGCATTGCCTTTACAAGCGGCGAATACTCTCGCTCTGGGTCAATGATGATAATATCGGCGTTGGGGTCGGTCAGAATGATGTTCGTCATTTCTTCCTTTGCCGTAAAGGATTTTCCTGCACCCGATACGCCGAGTATAAAGGAATTTCCGTTAAGGAGCTGCCTGCGGTTAGCGATAATCATATTTTTGCTGATTACATTCTGCCCGTAGTAAACGCCGTTTTCGTGGTAGATTTCCTGCACCCTAAAAGGAATGAACACCGCAAGACTCTCCGTGGTTAGGGTACGCAGGGCATCTATCTTTCGCACACCAAACGGCAGAGCCGTATTCAGCCCGTCCATTTGCTGATATTTCAGCACAGCGAACTGACAAAGGTGCTTTCTGGCGGTAGTGAGCAGGGCTTCCGTGTCGCTGTTAAGCTGCTCCTTGCTGTCAGCCGTATGCACCATAGTCAGCACGGCGAACATCATTCTCTGGTCACGGGTCGTAAGGTCATCAAGGAACTCCTTGCTTTCTTTTCGCTGCTGCTCCAAGTCATACGGTACAACGGCAGAAAAATTGTTGTTCTGGTTTTGCTTTCGCTGCCAATTCGTGATGTTGGTTTCCACGCCGAGCAGTCGGTTTTCCACTTCTCGCACGGCTTCATCTGTGGGAACGGGGATAATGTCAACGGAGAGCATCATATTCCTGTTCAGCTCACAAAGCTCCGCTACCATACTGTCCTTGATATAGGCGGCGTATTCTCTGAGGAAAATCACACGCCCGTATCTGTCGCCCATTCTGAAACAGTCCTTTTCAAACTCAAAGGTGTCGGGGCTGATAAAGTCCTTGAAGTCGTGACCCTTTCGCATCGTCTGGGAAATATCGAAACGGAACGCCGTTTCTTCGCCTGTGCGGTAGAAATCGTGAAAGATGCGTAGCTTTTCCTCGGCTTCAAGCTCTACGCAGCGTGACCCCAGACGGGAAAAGTGGGCAATAAGGTCAGCGCCCACACGGGCAAAGTAGTTTCGGGCTTCTTCAATGTTTTTCTTGCTGACAGATACCGTCACATACTTGTCCTGCACAATGGAATTTGCTCCCGTTGCTTTTTCAAGGAGCATCTTGTTGTATTCCTTGCGGTACTTATCCAGACCGTCATCAGCCATAGGAATGAGTATCGTCTGTTCAAAGTCCGCTTTGTTCAAGCGGCGGTTGTTGATAGTAATTTTCGTGGTAGCTCCGCTGTCAAGCGAATTAAGCAGCTCCGAGTATTCAAGGAACATTGCTTCCTTATCCTCACGGCTTGCTACGGCGTAATTGATGTCCTCAAATTTGAATGTCTTAGCGTACTTGTTATTGCCGACAAGGAAGATACCGTCCTCCCAGATAGTTTTAATCGGGATAACGCTTTGCACCGATTTCGGCACTACAAACTTTTCCTTATCCTGCTTGAACAGGTTTTTAAGTGTTTTAAGCATTGTTCTTCAACGCCTCCTTTTCGTGATTTTGGATTGTTGCTTTCAGCGTTTCATAGTAGAGATTATCGGGGTGAAACACCAGCTTTTTCGGCATAAGGAACTCCGATTTAATCCACGCCCCGACAAACTGCTCGGCGTTCATACCGTTGTATTTGATAAAGCCCATCAGCGCAAAGGGCGCAGCACCGAGGATGCATACCCAACTGAGGGTTTCCGTTCCGAAGTACGGGCGCAGCAGAAAATACAGACCTACCGCCACGCCGCAGGCAAGCACCGAAAAAATGAACTGTCTGAGCGACAGTCCAAAGAACATACTTTCCGTGTAATTGCGAATTTCCTTGTTTATCTTAACTTCCAATTCGTCGCACCTCCTTTATAAGCCCATCATTTCTCTTACAACACGGTCAGACATTTTGACCGCACCTACCAAGACGAGCATATTAAATACAAGCTCTCCGATATAGCTCCATACCATAGACACCGCCGCAGCATTTGGGTCAACCGCAGGGGGCGAAGCCGCAAAGAGCGAAAAGATGATACAGGCAAGCACAATGATTGCACCCTCCAGACACACGGCGGCATAGCTCTTGATAAAGCTCTTGCCGACACTCTGGCTCGGCTCTCCCGCAAAAGTGGAAAGTGGAACAGGGGCAATGGCGGTATAAAGGTACAGCTTAAAAAATCTGCCGTACACCGACATAATCATAATGAACGACAGCACCGTAATGAACAAACCGCCTATCAGCGTGACCGCCCATAACGGGATACTCTCAAAAAAGCCACAATCCTCAACAGCGGTCACAATTTCAGACGGCAATACCGTCTGCTGTGCCGTTCCGAAGCCTGCGGCGTTCATAATGGTTGAGATAAGACCCTGTACGATATTGAAAAGCGCCATCATCAGCTCCAAGCCATAGGTCACAGCACCTTTGGCAAGGGCGAAGCGGATAAACAGCTTTAATGCGTGTTCTGGTTTCTTGACTTCTGCAAAGCTGCCGCAAGTCCGCATTACGCCTACGACGAAAAAGAGAACGAGCAACGCAAGCCCGATTGCCTGCACCGCACCGTGTATATTTACGATAACATTCCATATCGTGCCGCCCTTAAAGCTCTCTGGGGATTGGGTAATGAGCTGCCATATCTCCGACAGCTTCTCATTCCAAGTTTCAAGAGCGTTCTCCAAGTTCTGCACAATCCAATTATCAGACATTCGACCACCTCCTTATTGATTTGGATAACGGGGGCAATTCCGCAAAGCGGATCTGCCCCCGTTACCGTCAGTCTTGTGTCATTCTGTTGTTCTCTCAGCCTGTGATAAGGGTCAAGATTTCCTTTGCAAAGGTAATGACCACGCCGCCCGCAAGGGTCAAAAAGCCGTTTGCTCTCTGGGACGGGTCGTGAGATTTGAGGGACAGACCAATTTGCACAATACCGAAGCCGAGCATAATCATACCAACAGCTCTTACCAGACCGAAAATGAAGTCGGACAGGTTATTGACTACGGCAATAGGGTCATTCGCCGCAAAAGCGGTCACGGATGTTCCCACAACAAGGCTCAACGCCATTACTGCCGTGCAGTAAAAGCGGAAGCCCTTTCTGACCTTGCCAGACATCGGCAGCTTTTCGGTTTTCTTACCCTCATTCTTCTTAAAAAATTTCATAGATAAATCCTCCTTTTAGATGTTGAATATTTCTTCCAAGTCCTCATCGGACAGAAGCTCGTAGGAAGTGCTGACAGCGTTTATGCTTACGGCGCTTTGAGGAATATCGCTGTCAAACACAAGGGTTGCGACTGCCTGCGTCGGCTCTCCGTGAATATACGGTGGTTGCCCTCCGTCAGCAGTCAGCTTCACATTCGGGTGCTTCATAATGTCATACTTGAAGTCCATTACGGGGCGTTCTCCACGCACAAAAAGAAGTGCGTATCGGTTATCAAGCATACGCACTTCGTCTGGGGTCATCAGCTCACGCCCCGAAATCTGATAATTTGTTGAATAGTTACCACTCCGCCCAGAGCTTTTCCCGTAGGTGTTGGTATCAATGGTTTCCTTGCCCAAAAGTTCTGACACATATTTGTGGGTGCTTTGCTCGTTGCCGCCGAGGTAAAGAAATTCATCGCAGTTGCCTACAATGCTTTCCCATTGCTTCTCGAAAAGGGCTTTGAGCTGCGCCAGATTTTGCAGAATAATGGATACAGATACCCCTCTGGAACGCATAACGGACAAAATCTTATCGAAGTCATCGGGCAGCGATACATTCGCAAATTCGTCCATTATAAAGTGGCAATGCACGGGCAGGCTGCCGCCGTATTTATGGTCTGCCAGATAAAAAAGCTGTTGAAAGAGCTGCGTATAAAGGATACTGACAAGGAAATTAAAGCTCGTATCATTGTCGGGTATCAGAGCAAACAAAGCGACTTTCTTTTCTCCCAGATTCGGCAGGTCAAGCTCATCGGTGGCGGTAAGCCCTGCAAGGCTCTCCAAATTGAATTTTTCAAGTCTTGCGGCAAGCGTGATTTGAATACTCTTTAAGGTCTTTGCCGAGCCAGAGTGATAATCCCTGTAATACTTGAGGGCGATATGCTCTGGATTTACCATTTCCAGACGGTCAAACAGCTCGTCCAGTGGGCTTACATAGCTGTCGTCGTCCTCACGGACTTCGCCTGCACGAAGCAGCTCCATAACCATAGGGAAATTCTGCTCGTCGGGCGGAGCTTCGTATTTGAGGTAAAATACCAACGCAAGAAGCAGCATACTTGCCGCCGTATCCCAGAACGGGTCTTGCGACTGTGAGCCTTTTGGCGTAGTTGCCTTAAACAGATTCGTTACCAAACGCTGCACATCATTGTCGTTGCGCAGATACACAAAGGGATTGTAGCAATGGCTGCGGTGCATATTGATTAGGTCAAGGACACGCACCTCATAGCCCTTGCTCTCCAACAAACCGCCGATGTCACGGACGATTTCGCCCTTTGGGTCAAGCACCACAAAAGAGGTGTTGCATTGCATAGCGTTAGGCTTACAGAAAAAGCGTGTTTTGCCTGCACCAGAGCCGCCGCAGACTAAAATGTTGAGATTTCGGCGGTGCTTTTTCCCGTCCAGACCGATGCGGACATTCTGGGTCAGCAGCTTGTTCTCGGACGGGTCTTTATCCCGATACTTCTTGTTCAGCGCATCGGCGTTGCCCCATTTTGCAGAGCCGTGTTCCTCACGCCTGCGGTAGTTCCTTCGTGTGGAGAAGTAAATACCGATAGCCATACCGTATGCGGCTAAAAAAATAAGGACAGTCTTTACGCTGTCCTCACATACGGTTATGGCAAAGGGACTTCCCATAGCATCGGTCAGTCCTCGGATGATTTTTACAATGCCGCCGCCCACATAAGGGGCGGTCAGCAGAGCAAGCCACACGACAGGAACGACGCCGCAGGCGGAAAGGATTAGGCTCGTCTTTTTGTCGTTATCGTTCCTCATTACACCTGCAATGCACGACCTTGAATTTCTTTGTCGGGGCGTGTGCTACCTTGCTAATCAGCTCGTCAACAGGCTCGGTGGGGCGTTCCTCCTGTAACTGCCGTGTGCGCAGGGTGTTGAGTGCATTGATAACGATATTTTTATCGTACTTATCAAGTGCGATATGGTATCGTTCTTCTCTCATAGGCTGTACCTCCGTTTATCGTTCCTGTTCCTTGCTTTTGGCAGGCTTGTTCTTCTCCAAGCTCTTATACATTTCGCTCTGGATTTCACCCAGAACATCACGCATAGAGCCAAGTTCTCCCTTGAAAGCCTGTGTATCCGTTTCCGCAAGCTCTTTCGGAAGTCTGGAGAAATTAAAGCCTCTGGTGTCAACGCCGTAGCGGGAGCTTACCATATACGCCACGCAGTAGGATTTGAACTCGGACGCTTCTCGGCTTTCGTTATGCTTAAAGTCAAAAACCGCCGCTGACACTTCCTTTGCCATACTCACGAAAAGCTGTTCCTCGTTAAGACCCGTGCGGATAAAAATGCTCTGCTGTTCGCTGTCGTAGTAGGCAGGCATTTCAAGGTCTGCAACAGGTACAAAAGGCACGGGGCTTGCATCAATGAGTGCCGACACAAGCTCACGCATAGATTTCTTTTCCTGTGCTTCCTGTCTGTCCTTTGCAGAGGTTTCGGAAATGTCATAGACCTCTTTGGCGTTGTAGCCGACCGCCTTAGAGCCGTCCTCACGGGTGTACTCCTTGCTCGGCTCAAGGATAACGACTTTCTGTGCGTCCTTATTCACATAGACACGGCTCTGCTTCCAAGCGGCTTTTTCTTTAAGCTGCGTTGCTTCTGGCATCTGTGCCGATACCAGAATGGAATTGTTTACTGAATAGCGGTCAAACCGTCCCTGCACATCAAGATACTGACGGAAGCTGTCGCCGCTGCTCATCATTTCGGAGCAGGTGTTGTCAATCAGCTCATAGGCTTCTTTTCGCTGCGCCTGCTTCTGGGCAGCCCATTGTTCTTTGTCGAACGGTTTACTGCCGCCGCTGAATACATCATAGATACTCATACTTGTTTACCTCGCTTCTTTGGATTTTTTGTGTTTCCTTTTTCTCTGGGGCTGTTTGTGTTCGGTCTTGCCGTTGGCACTCTTAGCCCTGTCGGAAGCTCCGCTTTTGTCCAGGGCGGAAGTGCCTTTGTCCGCTTCCTGTTCTTTGCGGCTCTCCTTGATTTTCCGCAGTTCCTCTTTGACGGAAGGTTTCTCTTTAGTCATAGTAGCCCCCTCTGCGGATTTGCTTTGCTTCTCTGAGATAGGCTCGGACTGAGGGGATTTTTCGGTCTTTGCCACCGAGGGGTTTGGGGCGTTTTCCTCCTTGCCGACAGGCTTACCCATAAGCTCGTCAAGCAGCTTGTCCTTTTCTGCCTTTTCGGGTGTTGTGATTTCTGGCTCTGGCTGTCCGTTCTTTTCGTCTTTGGATTTCTCCGCTTCGGTTACGATAGAAGCGGTGTCCACCGATGCAAGGTTGAAGCGCTCCACGATACGGCTGATTTTCGATGCGTCCTCCGCACGGGCGATAACATCGACCTCTGCATTAGGGTCGTTATTCTTGCGGTCTGCAAGGACGCAATAAAGAACGCCGTATTTTTTGGCTTCCTGCGTGAATGTTTTGAGGTCGTCGTTTTTCACGGTAAAGACCTTCAGCTCTTTTCCAGAGCGAAGCATTGAGGAAAGCCGTGCCTTGCCTTTGGTTTTCTTTTCTTCTTTCAGAATGGAATACAGCAGGATGGCGATGTTTTTCGCTCCTGCGCCTGTGATTTTTGCAGCGACTTCAAAGCCCTCCAAGCTCATTCGGACGATTTGTTCTGCCGCTTCGCCGCCTGTGTTCATTTTTCGTCAGCTCCTTTCTTTGCTGTTCTTGTTCATCTGCCTGTATAGCTGCGAGTTTTTCTTTAAGGGTGTCGCTACGGGCGGCGATACCCTCGCAAAGTTTAACCTCCTTTCGCAGAATACTAAGGCGTTTGGAAATATCGGATAGCTCTGCCTTGACCTGTGATTTGGTGTCCTCGTCCTTTGCGGAACGGGATTTGGAGTAAAGCTCCTTGCGCTTTTCAAGCAAGGCGGACACTTCCGTTTCCAACGAGCCTTTGTATGACAAAAGCTGCTGTGCCGTATCAATGTGATTCCGACAAAGCAGCCTTGTTTCTTTTGCTATGGCTTCCATTTTCATAAGGTCGTCCTTTAACAGATAATGAAGCCGAGCGTAATTCTGTTTTTTGTTCTTCGGCAGGATACCGAGCTTGTAGCAGTAATGAAGATACAGTCCCCGCAAGCCGCCGATTTTCTTAATATCCGAAAGCGACCCCTTGACCCGATAGACCTTGACCTGCTTCGGTGTGTCGGTAAATCGGTCAAACCTTACGGCATAAGAGTTCTGGCTGATACGCTCCGTTATTCTGTCGTTGGTATAATCCTCTCCGAGCTTATAGAGCCGCTTCGGTCTTTGCCAGCCCTTTCCGATAATCGTCCAATATTTGCGGTTGGGGTCAAAGCTCACACGGTAGCCCATCTCCGCCATAATGCGGTCAAAGTCTTTCAGCGTGTAGGACTGTGCAATGGCTTCATCAACCGCCTGCCTTGCGACATTATCTCTTGTGGGTCGCCCTTGCTTTTCCGCTTGGTAAAGAGCATAGGGCTTTTTCTTGCCGCTTGGGTGTTCAATAACGGACAGAGCATACTCACGGCAAAGCTCATCGGAGCGCTGACGGAGCAGCCGCAAATTTGCTTTGTTGTCGTGATAGTGCTTGCCATCCACAAAGGAAACGGAGTTTACTACAAAGTGGTTATGCAGACACTCGGTGTTGAGATGGGTAGTAACAATGACTTGGAATCTGTCGCCCCACATTCTCTCGGCAAGTTTGACCCCGACCTCGTGCGCCTGCTCTGGCGTGACCTCACCAGACTTGAAACTCTGGAAACCGTGATAACAGACAATCTCACTCGTGTCGCTCCATTGGGCTTTAGCAACCATCATTTCATCTCTGGCGGTTGTCGGGTCGCAGTTTACGCCCGTGACAAAGAAACGCTGCTCGGTCTTATCCTTATTGGTGGCGTACTCCATTACATCGACCATAGCCTGTAAATCAGCTTCGGTGTATTTGGGGTTGGCGGTTTTTTCGGGATTTTCTGCGTAGTCAATCGGGTGGTCGAGCCTGCCACGCACATCCCATATCTCGCAGACCGCCATTAAGATACCTTGCAGGGCAGCAGATACCTTTTGCGGATTTCGATTTGGAACTCGTGCCATTTCCTCGCTTCCTCTCGGAGCATCGGTGTGTCGATAAAGCCGAGGGCGTTTGCCTTGACCGCAAGCTGATTGATACGGTTGCCGATAGCCGACAGCTCTCGCATCATTTTATAGAACTCTGGGTCGGGCTTCTCGCACAGGCGGTAGCCCTTTACCGTTTCTCTGAGGAAGGCTTCTTTTGAGCGACCCGATTTCCGCACAAGCTCATTAAGCTGCTCAGCTTCTTCCTCAGTCAGACGGAAAAGTATCTGCACATTTCGTTTTCGCATTTTTCACTTCCTCTCTCTCGGACAGACGGTTTATCTGCAAGCAGCACATAATCGCAACGCCCGTCAGCCCGCCGAGCATTATGCCGATGATAAAAAATATAAACTCACTCATTCTCAAACTCCTTTCTGTTTTCACGGGGTATTAGGGGCAGCCCCCTAACAAGCGAATTTGGTTAGCCAAATTCAGTGCTTGGTAAGACATATCATTCTTCGCACTCGTCCTCATACAGACATTCTCCGCACACGGGGCAGAAGTACGGACAGTCCGAACAATCATTTTCTTCGGACAATTCTTCCTCATCGGTATCGTCAAGACCGTCCTCGCTATGCTCGGTAATATCGGCTTCGCCGCAGACAAAATCATCGTCGGAAAACTCGATAAGGTCGGTATCAAAGAGAATAATTTTGACTTTCTCTGCCGCCTGTTCTGGGCTGTCGGCGCAAACGGAAACGGTCTTTTCATAGTGGGCGGTAAGGGTCACATCATAGTTTTTCAATCGTCATTTCCTCACTTTCGTTCTTAAATTTAGGGTCGGTTTGGCTGCGCTTTTTTCAAAAAACCTGCTGCACAATCAACGGACATCACTCCTTTCACGGACGGGCTTTTGCCTTGAAAGCCCCAGATAGGACATTAAAAAATCATTGACATCCTTGCCGACTGGCGGCGGAGAATCAACGATTTCATAATCCTTTTTCAGTAATTCGGTTAAGGCGGCAGTACACAGCCTGCCCGTTTTGTCATTGTCAAGGTGCAAAACAACGGTCTTGATTTGCGGATTTTCTTTGAGATAAGTGGACAGCGCAATGGGAACTTTGCTCTCGCGCAGCTCCTTTTTGGGCTGATATACCCCCGACAAAGAGAGCAGATTTTGTGTCCGATAGTCCTTGCCCTCGCATTTAAGGTAGGTTGCATAGGACAGTAAATCAATGGCTGCTTCAAATAAATGCACCGTGTTTATTGGCTCTTTTGCAAGCAGTCGGAACGAATATCGCTTGTCACTTCCCGAAGCGTCCTGCTTAAAGGGGCTTCCGAGCGTACTGCGCAGAGCGGCATACTTTGGCGTTCCGCTTTTATCCTTGCCCACAAAAACGGCATTGTGATAATCAGCGCTTTCGTAAATCGTGCCGTCTGCAATGCGCTCCTGTATGAGCTGATAATCTATACCACGCCTGAAAAGATACTGCATTACTCGGTTACAGTCCTTGTTTTTCGGCGGCAATAGCAAAACTTTCGGCTCGTCTTTTTTCGGCGTTTGCGGCGGTGTCCATTCAACCGCACCGCCCGTCAGAGCTTCGACAGCTTCAACAAATCCGTAATCCTTGACCTTAATAAGATAGTCAAGGGCGGAAACGCCGCCGATACCTCTCGACCACCAAAACCATTTGCCGTTAGAAATTTTTAAGCTGTCGTGTTCTCTGGTGCAGTAAACGCTGCCGCCGACACGCACCAAATTGTTCGGCTCATAAGCTCTGAGATAGGAGAGCAAGTCCATTTGCCGTGCCTGTTCGATAACCGCAGGGTCAAGCTGCACATAGGGTCTGCTGCTTCTCATTCAATCAAATCACCTCCAGAAATAGAAAAAGCCGAGTGATTTTCGTTCGGTGAAAACCACTCGGCTATGTAAAAATAAAGCTCAATTTGTCCCTGTGTGTCCTTTAATTCCTTGTATTTTTGCTGACATTTTTGCAGCAGTAGATTGAGCAACTCCAACGGGCTTATCTAAATATTTTCGTTCTACTGTTACTCGTTCTCCGATAAGACAACCATAATCTCGTTTGGCTGCTTGAACAAGTTTACGAGCAGCTTCATAAAATCCGACATTGCTGTCATACAAATCCTTAAAACATTCATAGGTAACATTATTGCATAAATATATTTCAATCGGATTGCGTGGCTGTTCGTAAGCCACGCCTTGCTTAACTAATTCTTCTTCGCTTATCAATAAAGACTCTGGAATATGATTTTGCCAATTTCGCATCTTGTTGAAGTCACCTATAAGTTCTGTTAATTCATCTGTGAAATCCGAAAGGCTAATTCCATCTATCTGCTTATCTATAAGCCTTTTTGCCTGCTGCCGATATTTGAAATAAGAAATTGAAACGCCTTGGGCATCACCAAGCACATTAAGCAAATATGATGCCACATTTGAGGTTTTGTCAACGAGTTCACTGTATATATCGTAAGGAACGGTATCGGAATGCATATTCCCATAACGGTCTAATACATCTTTTGTCTGCAAATTGTATTTCTTAAGTTTCATTAGACATTTTTCAGCGGTTGTGATAATTCTCAACAAATAAATACGACAGTTTTCTTTATTGTCGAGCTGGAATTGCTTTTGTTCTTTCTTTCCCATAAGCCACACCTCACATATTTTATCTATATAATATCATATTTTTCTGAACTTTTCCACCTCAGCGGCTATGTAAAAGCGGCATCAGCTTTTCGCCAATGCCGCCGTTCTCGGTTATAAAATGCCTGCCTTTTTCAGATACCCCACGCTGTCATAGCAGCCTCGGAAATAAATTGCTTCCTGCTGCATATCGCAGAGCCTCGCCCGAAGCTCCAGAATTTCTATCAGCGCCGTACATTCCTGCTCGGATAAATCACTTGATTTCTCCGTATCGAACACCGCCATTACTTTCGGATACTGCCTGTAAAGGCTCTCTATCTTTTCCTCTATGGAACGGTATTCGGAATTGGTTTCTCGCAGCTTGGATATGACGGAGCTTAGATATTCCTCGAAAATATTGCTGTGCGCATCGACAAAGGTTTCAAATTTGAAATTATCAAGCACGGTTTTCACCTCCGATTTAATACTTCTTGTACCTATTATACTGCCCCAAAAAGGTCATTACAAATATACAAACAGCATTATCTCTCTCGATTTGCACATTTTCTTTCGGGTTGTTCCTCGCTCTGGTCTGGCTCGGTGTCCATAACGGAACGGTCTTTCTCATTCAGATTAAGCTCGATATTGAGAGCGTTCAGCCGTTCCGTCTTTTCCCGCAGCTCATCTTCAAAAGCAAACGGCTTTTCAACCTCTGCTTTTGCAGTTTGGAGCTGCTCGACGGTTTCCGTCCGTTTTGTCTTTGCGACATCCAATTTTACAGGGATTTTCGCAAGTTCATTTTCAATTCGGGTCAGATTGCCGAGTGCATCGCTGCCTAACTCCACCTTGTGCTTTGCTTTTCCGCAAAGGTTTAGGCAGTAATGGGTGTTGAGCGTATCATAATAAACCTCCATTCTGAAACCACGGTAGCTGCCGATTTCCACGGGATTTGCAAGAGTATTTTCCTTGCATACGGCAAGGAGCATTTCGCCTGCGGCTGCTTTCTCGGTAAGGGTCACGCCTTTTATGGTCATTGGACAGAACTTGTCCTCACCCTGCGGCTTGTGCTGCTCGGCAAGAGCCTTGTCACTTTCGTAGCTCGCAATGCGTTCCTCATACTCCTTTATGGTCTGCGGATAGAATTTGAGTATCCTGTCCTCAAGGTCGTAATGCTCGGACAGATAGCTTTGTTTGAGCACACGCAGCTTCGATACCTGTATATCCAAGTCCATTTTCTCCTTGAAACGCTCGTCGCCTGTGGCAAGCATTTTAACCTCGGCAAAGGACAGCGCAACCTCGTCCACATCTTCGGCAGAACGGACGGGGCTTTTGCTCGTCATTATCTGGCTGATAAATTTCTGCTTGCTCTCTACCAACTGATAGAGGTAGGCGTCAAAGGTCTGCTCGGTAACATAGCGATAGACCTCAACCTCTGGGAACATATTGCCTTGCCGTTCAATGCGCCCTTGCCGCTGTTCAAGGTCGCTCGGTCGCCACGGACAGTCCAAATTATGAATGGCTTTGAGTCTGTCTTGCACATTCGTACCTGCTCCCATTTTCGGGGTAGAGCCTAAAAGAACACGCACTTCGCCGCTTCTGACCTTTGCAAACAGCTCCTTTTTCTGTGCGTCGGTAGTCGCTTCGTGAATAAAGCGTATCTGCTCCGCTGGGATACCCTTGTCGGTCAGTTTCGTCCGTATATCATCGTAGACATTGAAAGTGCCGTCGTTTTTAGGCGTTGACAGGTCGCAGAATACAAGCTGCGTCGCCCGTGTATCGGCATTTTCCGCCCAGATACGGTACACATTATCCACGCAGGCGTTGACCTTGCTGTTTTCAAAGTCTGGCAGCATCGGGTCGATAAGCCTTTGGTCAAGTGCCAGCTTGCGCCCATCATTTGTGATTTTCAGCATATTGTCGATATACGGCTCTACAAGTCTGTCACGGACTTTCTCGGCTCTCTTTGCGAGGGAAGCAACCATTTCCGTTTGGATTTCGCTCGGAGCGACCTTGATATTGCGGTAATTGACCTTTGGCACGGGGAGCTTCAGCATATCGGCAGTCTGAATGTCGGCTACCTCACGGAACATCTGCATCAGCTCTGGCAGGTTGTGAAACTTGGCAAACCTTGTTTTCGGGCGGTAACTTGACCCCTCGGGAACGAGTTTGTCAAGATGATTTTTGCAAATTTTCTAAATTCAAATAGTTATCTGCTGAAAAATCTCCCAACATCTCGTGTCTGCATATTTCTTGAAATACCGTATTCAAAGGCTTCTTTGCTCTTTCCGATTGCTTCACATTGACAATAAAAGTTGTTTTGCCTATTCGTGTTGTATAAGATAAAGTGTTTTCTTTCATATAGTCCGTTTCTCCTTTTCATAAATTGACTGTGGGGCATTCCGTTTGGAACACCCCACAAATACATCTGCTTCATCTGAACATATCAAGAAGTCATTAAGTCGTGAGTGTAATGGAAATGGTTATCTTTCCATACCACGCTTGTTTCTTCGTGCCTTGATACGCTTCTGTCTTTCTTTTTCCCTCGCTTCTTTTTCGGCTCGTTCCTGTGCTTCCTTAAAAGAAAAAAGGTGCTTCACTTTTTCGGTAAAAAGTTTAGCAACTTCGGGGAAATGTTCCAACGCTTCAAGAAAAGGTCTGCACTTTTCTTTCAGTTCGTTGTATTTGGTTTTCATTCGTTCCAGTGCGTTTGCACTGTCCATATATTTCTGTCGGTAATAGGTGGCACTTTGCTCAAATTTCTTGATTTCCGCACGACTGGTAATGCCCTCTTTGGCAAGGGCAGTCAGTTGGGAATAATCCTCCTTGGAGATTGCCATTTTACCTGTGATTGTTTTCTGCCCCATACTGTCAATTTCGTTTAAGGTTTTTGAAATATGACGGGCAGGCTCATACTTAACCTGTTCCTTTTGAATACGCTTCTGCAACTTCTCCAATCGTTCTTTGTCCTGTTGGATTTGATATTGCAGGGAAGTTAAATGCTCTGCTGTACTTCCGTATTCGCCACGCTGAAAGCCTTTGAACCCTTGTTCCGTCATATAGTTAAACAGTTCATCTTGCAGTATGCTGTATGAAGCTCGAAACATCGGCTTGCCGTTCTTCTTTAACAACGGATTTCCTTTTTCATCGGTCATCGGAATATCCGATTTCCATTTCTTTGAATGGCTTATCTGATTGACCACTTCCTTGACCGTTCCACGCAGTTTTTCGTCTTTGCAACGCTTGCTCCACAGGATTTCTTTCTCCACAACAGGCAGAACCATTGTGTGAAGATGATAATGGTAAACCTCTTTTCCCAGTTCCTCGGTTGCGGCTACATTGATTTCATCAGCGTGCATTACTGCCGATATTACATTATCAGCACCGAATTTTTCTTCAATGAAATGATAGGCTTCTTCATAAAACTGCTTTGCGTATTCATAGCCACCGTTACGCTCGAAGTACATCGTGTTCACATCAATCACAATCTCATCAAACAGCGTTGCGTCTTTCCTCAACCCTCGAAGCGATACCATACCGTCTGTTTCCATCTGCTTTAACTGTTCCATATAGGTCGGGGCAGTCGGCTTTTTGAAATGCACATTAAAGGGTATTCGCTCTACAATTACATTCATATTTTCGTAGGTTTCATTCTTGCGTTCGTTGTGCCTTTCCGCCTTGCTCACATCAGAAGCGGTGTACTGTTTTACCCTTGCACAACTCATATCCGCCTTGTCGGTTTTTGTCATTTTGCTCTCCTTTCTCGGCAGGGGCGAAGCCATTACACAACATTCTTTGAATGTGTGTAACCCACTATGACACTTTCAGACTTCGTCTGCAAAGATGTCGTGGGCAAGGGAGTTCCCCCTTGACCTCCTTTTGATACCTCCATCATAAAAACAGACTGTCCTCCCATCAGACAGCCTGCATTTATTCTCTCGGTATATCGCCCATCGGCAAAGACCAGTACCACAGAAAGCCTTTCTTTTTGGAGATAACTCCTGCTTTCTTCTTTGCCTTTTTGATGGTCGATTTCTTGAACCCTGCGGCTTCAAGTCTTTCTTCGCAATCCGAAGAAAGCATTTCTCCGTCTTTCAGAATTTCCAAAAGAAATTCTTTCGCCTTGATTTCCTTTTCGTTCGGTCTGCCCATTTTAGGGGCAAGGGACTGGAACGCTTCTTCTGCTGTCATTTCCATTTCAGAGATAAAGTCCACGCCCTTTTCTGCCACCTCAAAGAGAATTGCCGAGCCTGTCGGGGCAAGGTTTGATTTCACCTGCACCATATATCTTTCCGCAGGTGCTTCCTTGTTCGGTGTGCGTGTGATTGCAAGAATACTTCTTACAGCACCCGCAATATCAATCGAACCGTTGGTGCGATAAAGAGGGTTGGTATCTCTCATCTTGTTCATATGAGCGATAATCACAATGGCACAGCCAGTATTCTTCGCAACCGCAATCAGATGATTAAACTCTGCTCGTGTTTCGTTGGCATTGTTCATTGAACAGTTCTCTCCGATATAGGAACTCATCGGGTCAAGAATTAAAAGTTTTGCGTGATACTTTTCGATTGCTTCAGCAATACGGTTATCCCCAAAGGATAAAGATTTTTCATCTTCCTTGATGAAGATAAGGTTTTCTCCGTCTCCACTGGCAGAATTAAATCGGGGTACTACCGTATCGTCTGCGTCATCTTCCGTTGTCTGATAAATGATAGTCATAGGTTCTGTTTCTTCATCGGTAAAGGGCAAGGCTTCTCCTTTTGAAAGCAGGGCGGCAATGGAAAGCATTAACTTACTTTTTCCATCGCCCGGATCGCCCTGCAACAGCGTAACTTTGCCGAACGGAATATACGGATACCACAGCCATTTCACTTCTTTCGGTTCGATTTCACTTGCCTTGACAACTTCAAGAGGTACATTTACATTCATTTCATTTTCCATTTTCATCATTATTCTTTGTTCTCCTTTTTGATAAATATTTAGGGCAATGCACTACGATACAGCGGAAACTCTGCTTGCAGTCATTACTGCATTTTCTGCAAAGTTCGTTGTAGGTAATGCGATTTCTTTCATTCAGAAACAACGCCCACTCTTGTTTCCGTTTCTTGCTCATCCTCGGCATATCAATCCTCCTTTCCGCCTGAAAACAAAAAAACCACAGGGAAGATACTTACTGCCTTGTTTCTGTCATTTTTCGGGGCGAAAATCGGGCAAAATTGCCTTTCTAAGCCTTTCAAAAAATCACACAAGGTATTCGTACTAACCTGTGGTTATGTATGAAATTGTAGGTTTTGGGTAACAAAAAACACCGTATTTCTACGATGTTTTTGTCTGATATATTTTTTGTGTGAGGCGATATAATGGGTAACTTTTCAGCTTTTCATTTGGCATCGCAGGTGTTACTCGCCTATTTTTTCAAGCATTGTATCATAAATTGCTTGAGTATCTTCGACATCGTTCATTCCAATAACAAGGGTTTTCGTTCCAGATGTTAGTACAACAAATTCTTTGGCACCCGTATATGCGTACAAGGTATAAGAACCAAACTCGTCATTCTGAAAAATGCCCATCAACAATCTTGCCGAGCCAAACCCGTTTGTTCGTACTCCCACATCTAAATCTTTGCGATACTCGATGGTATCTACCTCGGAATAATCAATCTCTAAATCTGACCAATAAGTTGCATTGATGGTAAACGAGGTGTCCTCACAATGAACTTCTATATTACCTGTAAACATCAAAACTGCAACGCCAATGAGAATGATAGGTACGATGATAGCGGATATTTTAACTGCAATCTTTTCTGCTTTGCTTCGTGGTGGTGTAGTATATACAATACCTTCTTTTTGATGTTGCTTATAAATGTAATAGGAATAAACAATAGGAACAATCACCATAACGGCAATCACGCAGACCATAATCCACACCATTGCTGTAAGTGGGAGGAAAACTGAAAACAGCATAATCAGTCCGCCGACAACCCAGACCTTACCGCCAAATCTATGTGTTTTATTCCAATTCTCCTCGTTATTCAAGGTCCAAGAAATCTTGATACCCAGCGTTCTGTTTTGCTTAACTTTGGGTAAGTAATTGCCTATAAAGATGAACATTACTCCGAGCAGAGCAGGCACAAAAACTGCTAAATCAAATTCTTTTCCAAATGCAGTACGATACATTATTCCATTTGTGAAAAGAGATACAACAGGCAAAATCCAGAAAATCATACCTAATGCCTTGGGATTCTGCTCTTTCTGCTTCTTGTCAAAAAGTGTAAACAACAAGCAAACAAAATGCAATATCAAAGTAATGGCTGGCAAACCGAAAACAGCGAAAACCTTTCCGCTGAACCCATCAGCATTTCCATCTGCTCCCCAGTGGGTTGTCATAGTATCAGGTAACTTATCCCACATAATGAGACCAAATATCATCGGCAGTAAAATAATGATGGATGAAATTATGATTCTTGATTTATTCTTTTTAAGCATTGTCGCCATCTCCTTTCAAAGCTGCAATCCAAAGCATTGTTTCCTCCAAAACAGAGGTGTTAATTTCGTAGAAAATGAATTTTCCCTCTCTTGTATCTCTGATTAAATCAGCATCTTTCAGTACCGATAAATGTCTTGAAATAGATGGGGCTGTTACGGAAAAATGCTCGGTAATTTCACCCGCTGACATTCGCCTTTTTTTCAGCATATTCAGAATTTCACGACGAATCGGGTCAGCAAGAGCTTTTAGTGTCTGCTGTAATCCCATTTATACAACCTCCTTTAACAATTAACCTAATTGTTAATTATTATTATATGCACAAAGCAAGTATTTGTCAATAGGTTTCACTGTCTTTGTTTGTAGCTTTTTTATGAATATCGACTCTGTAACGCTCAATTCCTAAAAATCGGTGGGGTGGTATGTTGATACCCCTATGTATGTTTTTAGCAGTCAAAATAAGTATTTCATTGTAGCTACTTCCATTACACTCACGACTTAATGACTTCTTGAATACTTTCCAAAAAAGAAAACTGCCATCAGTTAAGACAGCAGTTCCTTTTCGGTTGGTATGCTATTAAGAATACACAATATCGTTCAATACAATCTCGTCTGCACAGGCTCGGATATTATTCATCAATCCGACCCATTTCATCATATCCTCCGCTTTCAGTTGTTCCGTCACACCTTGTTTTCTTGCCATCCCCTTTATCAGATACTCCGCCATATTACACGCCGAAGTATCAATTTCAGTAAGGTGTTCATATAACTTTCCGCTTGTAAGCAGATTGAAATATAAGACTTTCTTGTGTTCCCTTAAATATCTTTCCCTCATTCTTCCGTATTTTGTGAGAGCAGGGGGTTCTTCGTTTTCTATCGTCAAGCAGGGATAGTAATAATCTCCGATGAGTTCGTACTGGATACCGGTTCTTTCATCTGTGATAAATCGTTGCATTTTGATTTCTCCTTTTGCTTCTTATGGTAAAATTCCAAAGATTTCTCGTTATGGTTCTGCTTTTGACATTCCTCGGAACATAATTTCTGCTGACTGTGTGTAGGCCAGTAGGTACTGCCACACACAGCACAGACACGCTGACGATAATAATGATTTCCTTTTTCTGCTTCTCTGTCGGCTTTTGTCTTGTCCTGCCTTGCCTGATAGCAACAGTCCTTTGAACAGAAAATCTGTCGGTTGCTTGTAGGGATAAATTCTTTTTGGCAATGAGGACATACCTTTGTCTTGACGATTTCTCCACCGTTTTCAGCGAGTTTTTTCGCCTTTCGCTTCTCTCGGTAGGCTTTTTCACGCTCACGCTGTTTTGCCAATCGTTCCGCTTCTATCTGTTCTTCCTGTGCCTTTATTTCAGCAAGTTCTTCTTCCGTATAGGCAATATCGACCTGCCCGACATAGTTGAAATAAATATCAACCTTTTGTGTCCTTGCTTTTCCCACTCCCTCTGCTTCATAAACCACAATCTTGTCAATGAGTTCGGCAAACATCAAATCGGATATTTCTGTCGGCTCTTTGCACTTGCGTATCAAGGAAATGAAATGCTTAATATCAACCGTATTTGCCTTTTCTTCGGTCAGTTCCTTTTGCATTTCCTCAATCTTCGTTTCCAGTTCAGCCTGCTCGTCATCGTACTGCTTCATCAGTTGCTTATACTGTCTTTCGGGCAGTAAACCCGATACAAGATTTTCATACAAACCACGAATAAGTTTGGATAGTTCATCGTATCGCTTTTGAAAACGGTGCAATTCCGATTTATTCTGCTTCGGCTTTTCTGTCTGCTTCTCATTCCAAAGTTCTTGAAGTTCCTTTGCAAAGGCTTCTTCGTCATTCAGAACAAATTTTGATAATCGTTTTACAGCCGATAATATCAAGGCTTCAACATTATCAACACTAATCGAATGGGCAGTACAAGAGTTTACTTTGCTTGCATATCCACCACAACGATAAGAATACTGCACCGAACGGTCTTTTTTGCTGTAATGCGTTTGCAGTGTCATTCTTCTGCCACAATCCGCACAGTACAGATAACCGCTTAAACGATTGTTATGCGTACCTTTTGCCGCTGTTCTGTTCGCTCGTTTCTTTCGCTTCTGAACGCTGTCCCAAAGTTCCTGCGAGATGATAGGCTCGTGCGTATTATAAAATACATACTGTTCATCTTCATCGGTATTCTTTCTTTTGTGCAGTTTGAAATTGGTGCTGACCGATTTACGCAAAACAGTATGACCGAGATATTCCTGTCTGCTTAAAATCGTTCTTATGGTTGACATTCCCCAAGTATATGGGTCTGAAAACTTCGTTCCATTATACTGCTCGGGGTGATATTCCTTTGCGTGTGCTGCCGGAATTAAAACTTTTTCTTCGGTAAGCAATTCAGCGATTGCTCTCGGACTTTTGCCCTCGTTGGCAAGCAGAAAGATACGCTTTACCACCTCGGAAGCCACAGGGTCAACGACAAGCGTTTGTTTATCGGTTGCCAGTCGGTTATATCCATAGGGAATAGAACCGCTACAACGCTTTCCGTCTTTCATACGGGCATCAAACACAGCCTTGATTTTATTGCTTGTGTCTTTGGCGTACCATTCGTTCATTATATTCAAAAACGGGGCAAAGTCATTATCCGAAGCATTGTTGCTGTCGATACTGTTATTTATCGCAAGAAAACGGACATCTTTCTGTGGAAACAGAACTTCCGTATAAAAGCCGACTTGCAGATAGTTTCGCCCCAATCGGCTCATATCCTTAACGATAATCGTTGCGACATTTCCTGCTTCTACTTCTTTAATCAACTCTTGAAAACTCGGGCGATTGAAATTCACACCCGAAAAACCATCGTCAGTAAAATGGCGAATATTCGTGAACCCATTTCTGCGAGCATAATCTTCCAAGTATTTCTTTTGGTTGGTTATTGAATTTGACTCACCATTGAGGTCATCATCTCTTGATAAACGCTCATAGAGTGCTGTAATCTTTGAAGTCCTTGACATTCTCTTATCCTCCTTTCTTTATGTAATCTGATTTAGCATTACAGGAATTACTCCCTCTGCTAATAGGAGAAAATAGGGGTACAAAGCGGAACTGTTTTTCAAAAAAATCAAAAAAATTTTTGAAGTTCTGAAACCGACTTTGATAACCTATTTTCAATTTAGGAACGCATTATTTATCGTCCTACTAAAGTATAGCCCTCTGGGGCAAGCTCCAACGCCGTTATGGTTTCTCCGAAAGTAGAAGCCCAACTGTCAAAATGCTGCAAGCCATTCCGTACCAGAGTGTCGTACTGCAAATATCTCTGCACCGAGTACAGCTCTACCATAGAATTGCTGACGGGCGTACCCGTTGCGAAAATCGTTCCTCGGTTGCCCGTGATTTCGTCCAGATAGCGGCACTTCATAAAGAGGTCGCTTGACTTCTGGGCTTCGGTCTGTGCAATGCCGCCCACTCTGCGCATCTTGGTATAGAGGTACAAATTCTTGTAAAAATGGCTCTCGTCAATGAACAGGCGGTCAACACCGAGCTGTTCAAAGTCGATTACCGTATCCTTGCGCTTGGTATCATTGAGCTTGTCGAGCTTTGCCTTGATACTCTTGCGGGTCTTCATAAGCTGCTTGACCGTGAACTGTTCGCCTTTGGAAGCCTGCACATCTTCGATACCTCGTTCTATATCAAAGAGCTGTTTTTCCAACTGCATTTTCTGGCGTTCCACGCTCATCGGGATTTTTTCAAACTGACTATGCCCGATGATGACCGCATCGTAGTCGCCCGTAGCAATGCGCCCGCAGAACTTCTTGCGGTTGCCCGTTTCAAAATCCTGCTTGGTCGTAACAAGGATATTGGCGCTCGGATAGAGCCGCAGATATTCGGAAGCCCACTGACCGACAAGGTGATTGGGAACAACAAACATTGATTTCTGGCACAGTCCGAGTCGCTTGCTTTCCTGTGCAGCCGCTACCATTTCAAAGGTCTTGCCTGCGCCTACCTTGTGGGCAAGGAGCGTATTGCCGCCGTAAAGGATATGAGCAATAGCGTTTACTTGGTGCGGTCTTAGTGTAATTTCTGGGCTGATACCTCCGAAAGTGATATGACTGCCGTCGTATTCACGGGGGCGGATGCAGTTAAAAGTGTCGTTGTAATAGCGAACAAGGCGGTTTCGCCGTTCGGGGTCTTTCCATATCCAATCCGCAAACGCCTGCTTGATAGCTTCCTGCTTTGCCTGTGCTGCCGTTGTTTCCTTTGCGTTGAACACCGCTTTCTTGTTGCCGTGTTCATCATACACATAGTCAAAGATACGGACATCTCGCAGGTTCAGAGTATCCTCAATAATGCGGTAGGCGGAAGCCCTCTTTGTACCGTAGGTGCTGTTTGCCTTGACATTATCGAAGTCGGAGCTTTTGTTCTCAATAAACCAGTCGCCGTTAAACTCGGTGTAGCGCACCTTGATTTTTCCTCTGGCGTACTGCGACGGGGTAAGCAGCTCCATAACAAACTGCTGAATATCCTCCTGCGGTATCCAAGTCGTTCCCAGACGGACGGAGATTTCCGCAGCGGATAGGTCTTTCGGAATGACCTGTTTTAAGGCTTCCACATTGACCGCAAGTTCTGGGTCATCCTTTGCCGCCGCCTGTGCGATAAGGAGCTTTGTGCGGACATTGCCAGACAGATACTCGTCTGCGGCTGCATAGGAAACAGGCTCGGAATTTGGCACTTTGAAGATAACGCCGTGCAAATCCTTAACAAGCTCGGCTTGCGTTTTGCCTGTAAGCTGTTCCATATAGGGCAAATCAACACGAGCTTTCTCTCCGATGGATAGGGCGAGGGCTTCGCTCGATGTTTCAACCGAGGTTACTTCACGGTGCGGCTTGATAGTCCGCTTTGTGAACATATCTGCTTTCCGCTTGAAATTGCCCTCGTCATCAAGCACTTCCAGAGAACACAAAAGAAAATAGCTCTCGTCCGACGCAAAGGCAAGATAATTCCCTCGGCTGTTGATAAGACCGTATTTCTCGGTATAGCTGTCGTACAGACGGTTTAGGTTTTCCTGCTCGGTGCGTATCATTTCCTCTGGATAATCCTCGGTCTGATACTCAATGAGCCTGCGTACACAATCCCGTATTTCAATAAGTCCCTTGATACGATTTTCCGCCGTCATTGATACGGTGGCAGGGGTCATACGGTCATTCTCTCGGAAATAAACCTTGCCGTCTACCAGAGCAAATGAGAAATTGCGTACATTCGGGTCGGCGGGAATGGATGTGTCCTGTTCGTCGGAGATTTGGTCTATCTCATTGTCAAGCTCTGTGATTTCACCGCTTATCTTTTGAACGGCGTCGTTAAGCAGCTCGGACAGAGATTTATCCTCATAGGCTTTGCAGGCAGGCTCTGATTTTCCGAAGCGTGTGCTTTCAAGCCGCATTTGTCCAAGCACCATTTCTGGATGCTGAACAAAATAGCTGTTCATTGTAACGCCGTTTTCGTCTGTGTCCAGATACACCCAATCTGGCTCAACATCAATTACACGGTCACGCTTTTGCAGAATGAGAATATCGCTTGTGACCTCTGTGCCTGCGTTGGCACGGAATGTGTTGTTTGGCAGACGGATTGCGCCTAACAGCTCGGCTCTCTGAGCAATATACTTTCTTACCTCTGGGCTTGCTTTGTCCATTGTTCCCTTAGAGGTAATGAACATCACAACGCCGCCGGCACGGACTTTATCAAGCGCCTTTGCGAAAAAGTAATCGTGTATGAGAAACTTCTGGGCGTTGTATCGGCTGTCATTTACACGGATTTCTCCGAAAGGCACATTGCCGATAACCACATCAAAATGGTCGTCTGGGAGCTTTGTTTGCTCAAAGCCCTCTATGGCAATATTGGCTTTCTGGTAGAGCTGCTTTGCGATTTTACCTGTCAGCGGGTCTAACTCTACGCCGTGGAGCTTTGAGCCTGCCATACTTTCGGGCAGCAAGCCGAAGAAATTGCCTGTGCCGCAGGAAGGCTCCAAGATATTACCCTGTGAGAAGCCAAAGTGGTCGAGCGCTTCATACATTGCCTTGATAACAACGGGCGGCGTATAAAAGGCGGTCAGCGTTGACTCCATAGCGGCGTTGTATTCCTCTGGGGATAGGGTCGCATACAGCTCCTTAAACTCGTCAGCCCAAGCCGCATTGTGTTCGTCAAACGCCATAGACAAACCGCCCCAACCGACATACCGAGATAGGATTTCCTGTTCTTCGGGTGTGGCAAGGTGGTTTTCGATTTCAAGCTCGTGCAGAAGATTGATAGCCGCCATATTGTTGCGGAACTTTTCTTTTGCACCGCCTACGCCGAGCGTGTCATCGGTAATGCGGAAATTGTGACGGTCAGCAGATAAAGCGGCTGGAGCTTCCGTCTTTTCTTCGGGCGGTAATTCGGCTTTTGCCTGTTCTAAAAGGCTTCGGATATAGCCGATTTTCTCCACTCGGTTAATTGGAAAGCCTGTGCTGTTCTGAAAAGTGATGTCACGCAGGGACACATCGCCGCTTATCCTGCCGACGCTCTCCACAACATATTTGCGGTTGTCTATCGTGATTTCCTTGCCGATAAGGTCGGCGTTGTCCTGTGCGGGAACGGGATCTAAACCTTGTTTAGCCCGTTCCACATACAGCCATTCCTCGGCTTCCTTGTCGGCAACCGCTTTCTTGACTGCCGCCAAGCCCTCATTTGCCGCTTTCTCTGTGGGATAGGTCAGAATTTTGCCGTAATCATCGGCGTAATATTTCTCTCGGATATTATCCCAGATAGCATAAACATCTTCGGGGTCGGGAAACGCATCCGAGGTCATCAAAATCTCAAAGCGTTCCTCCTGCGGCTCGGATTCATATTCCGAAGCAACCTTTTCCGCATAGGCAATCATATCATCTGCCGCAGATGGTTGTTCTGGTTCTTCGGCTTTCCTGTACCAGTCGCTTTCGGTAGCCATAATCTCGGCAAGGAGCTTTTCGTCCTCTGGCGTCAGCTCGGTATTCTGCTCCAAGAATGGGATAAATACATCACGCCCCAAGCGCAGACTTTCCATCCGTTCTCGGTAATAATCCTCGCCCTGTCGCTTCCATTCGGGGATAAACGGGCATTGCGGCGACAGGCAGTAATCATAATAATTCTTGATATGGGCGATAAGGTCGCCCTCGCCGTCGCCAATATCAAAGCGCCCCTCATAGTGAAAGTCCTCGCCGCCGACGGTGGAGGTAATCTCAAAATCCGTCTTGTGATACCAACCGATTTCCTTGCTTTCACGCTCTCGGTGCTGCTTTTCGTCCAGAACACCAAGCAGCTTGTTTCCAAGGGCAAAGCTCAAATCCGTATAACGGTCATTAAGCTGCCTGTCGTAAAAAGCAGGGTGTTCGGAAAAGCCGATAGAAAACTGTATTCCGTCTGGCTTTTTCTCGGACGGCGCTTCTGTCCGCTGCTTCTCGGTCACGACAACTTTCAGATGGTCGTTTGCGGGATTTTCCTTGAGCTTTTCCTCAAAATCCTCTCGGCTGTATTCCTTGCCGAACAACGGAAACTCTGCATTTCGGAGCGACACGGCGTTTTCGTCAAAATCTGTGATTTCGTACTTATCTGCACCGATATACACCACATCGCCCTCGTTGTAGAGATAGCGAAGCGGATACAGCTCCCGCAATTCTTCGGAAAATTTCCACGCATTGCTGCGGCTGAAAACCGATGTTGTTTTCCATTGTATCTGGGTCAGAAAATCAAGGAGCTGTTGAACGGTAGCGGGGTCGGACAAGTGCTGTTCCATCTGCTCAGCCGTAACATCGGCAAGGTCAGAACGCTCCACATTGGATAACAGGTCTTTTTCGTACCCGTCCAAGTCACGGATAAAGTCCGACAGTCGCAGGGCAAGGGTATCCCGTTTGTCGGCAGGCGGCAGGTCACGATGAGCGTCGATAAAACGCTGCCTTGCCATTTTCCTTTGGGCGTCAACCTCATATTGGGGAGCTGACACGCTCTCCAGATAATCGGCATAATGGTCTTTTTCTTTCGGATTGAGATAGCGGTTTGCCTTTATCAGCTCACGCAAGCGCTTTTCAACCTTAGACCAACTGAGCCGCAGGTCTGGATTTGTATATGACCCGTGCTTTTCAATGCCGATACCTTTGCCGTCGTGCCATTCGCCGCCGTTTGTTCCGTCGGGGTAAAGGTGCGTTCCGCCGCCTATGCCGTATTCCTTTTTGAGAAAAGCAATATTACTTTTGCTGTCCTCATATTTCTGAAACTGACGGTAGATACGGTATTTTCCGTCTTGAAAGCCGCTTCCTCTTGTCAGAACAGAGTCTATATCTTCCTGTGAAACAGCAAAAGCAGAGGATTTTTCGTCCTCTGCTTCAGCTATCATTTCGATTTGTTCCTCTACGGTAGGAAGATTGACCTTGACCTCATCGGCATTGGCAACGCTTACTTGTAAATCAGCTCGGTCATAATCACTTCCTCCGCTTGGTTGCGGATGGTGTTCATTCTCTGTACCCACTGCATCGGGGCTTTCTCTTTCAGCTCCTCCGTCACGCCCTGTTCGGCTGAAAGCTGCTTCGTCAGAAGCTCCAACCTCTGGAGAGCCGTCTGCTCTGTCTGATACAGATGCTCGTTCAGTTTGCCCGATGTCAGCAGATTGAGATAGGTCACTCGCTTGTGCTGTTCCAGATAGCTCCTGTGCATCTGTGCGTATCTGCCAAGCGGAATTTCTTGCTCGGTCGGTAATGTCAGGTCGGGAATAAGATAATCGCCCTGTCTGCTGTAAGTGATTGCGTTCATTATTTTCGCTCCTTTCGGGTTGTATTCTGCCTTTATTATATTGGCTTTTGCTTTCTGGTACAAAGGTGCGATTTGTGCCTTTCTCCGCAATTTGCAGATTTTGTATCGCAAGAGAAATTTCCTTGAGAGCCATTTCGGAAATATCGCTTGTGGCAATGCCGAGGGCGTTGATGGTCGCAGGTGTATTGAAATTGATAATGCCCTCAAAATCCTCTCGGTCAAAATGCTCGCTTGTATCCAGACCGCAGCGGCTCATCAGCATAAATGCAACGCTGTTTGTTACCAAACGCCTGTAACAGACCTCCACATTAAAGTCGTCCAATTCCTCCAAGAAGCTGTCCCTTGTGAAGCCTTTGAGCTGAGAGAAATAGTCTTGCAGATTATCCTCAACGGCGTTCTTTGCCGTTTCCGTTAGGGCAGAAGCAAGGTCGGTGCTTTCCGTATTGCCAAACCTGTCGGAGAGCCTTTCGATAACAGCCTGCTCGTATCGTCCGTTCATCTGCCATATCGGGACGGGGCGGCTGCCGTAATATCCGTCGTGCGTGTCCGAAACATCAAAATAATATTTAAGGGTATTCCTGCGACCCTTCGGGTCGAAAACGGCAATGCCCTTACTGTCTTTGTTTACCCAACGCTTAAACCGCTTGTTCCAAGTGTCAAGCTCTGCAACAGCGATAGCGTCGGGGCGTTGTGCATAGATTAAAAGCTGTTCATCAAAGCGGCATTTATAGTTGCGGCAAGCAGCAGCTAAAAAGCTCTGCCACGCCTGCGGATTTTTTGCAACCGCAATACCTGTGCGCCGATACAGCTCCGTAATTAGCTGATACTTCGCAGCCATTGAATTTGCACCTCCTTATTCTGTTTTTGTTATTCGGTCTGTCTTATTCATCGGCAGCACCGCCGAGAAAGGAAATGACCTTGTTCGCTTTAATGCTCTTTTGCAGGTCGTTGATAAGGGCAATGTCCGCAACCGTGATACCCTGCATAGAGAGAATATCATCCATAGTCATAGCGGAAATTGCTTTTTCATCGGTAAAGCCTGCTTCCAAAACCTTGTTCAAGACTTTGACGGCTTTCTGATTAACAGCCATATTGCAATCCTCCTTTATCGTTCATAGTCGTTTTTTCTCGGAGCTTTCTGGGGCGGCTGCTCCGCCTGTTTCGGCTCGTAGGTCGCCCCGTTTTTCTGCATACGCTCGGCAAACTCGCAGATATGAAAAATGTTGTTGCCGACCTCGGTATGACATTCATCTATAAAGCGGCAGGAATATTCTCGCTTTTCTCCCCAAGCGTTCGTTACGATTATCCTGCCGCCGTCTGGGATACGGAACAGCTCTTTATAGTTCGGGTCAATAAATCGAATACCTTGCTCGGCTTTCTGAATGTGCTTATCAAGCCATTCCTTTACAAAGCAGTAGCAGTAAAAATTGTAGTCGCCCCTTGTGGGGTTGCAGCGCAGCAGATAGGCGTGTTTTTCCGTATCCACACGGAAACCGTACTCTGTGCAATAGCTTCCCTTAAAGGCGCTATCCGCATACTGCCGTGCATACGCACTCATATCGGAACGGCTTTTCAGCAGACCGTATTTATCGGAGCGCAGAGCATTGATAACCTCGTCAAATTCCGCCTTGAACTCGTCCGTTTTCCATTGTGTTCGGGTGTCCGTCCAAGTGGTATAAAAGCCGTATCCAGAGCTGTCAAAATCTCCACGCAGATGACCGATATTGGCGGTCTGTCCCTCAAGCTGCATACTCTGAGCATAGGTGTATTTCTGCTCGGCAGGGGTTAAGGCTCGTATCTCCATATCAGCGTTCCTCCCGACTTTTCTGCCTTTTCTCTTTTTCCTGCGCCTTGATTTTAGCAAGTGCTTCCTTTGCCCAATCGGGCATACATTCGGGCTTGATTTCGCCAAGCACATCGTACCTTTCCCATCTGGCTTGTTCGCCTGTGGCAAGGCAAGTGCCGAACACTGCCCGACCTCTGCCGCCGATAGCTCCGTTTCCTCCGTCAGCCAACACAAGCTGATAGGCGGGGTGCTGATATTCATAGCGTTTCGGCTCGGAATTGATAACGACGACCTTGCCCACAATGTTACGCATACCGTCATCGTGGATACAATGCTCCTTTGTAAACACGGTCTTGTCAAAGGGAAATTTGGCAAGCTCCGCTTTGGTGCGGTCAATCTGCGACTGTACTCGGTCAACAAAAATCTGCATTGCTTCCAGATAATCGTCCGAAGCCACACCCTCTGTCGGCCACGCCGCTGACAGAGGGTTGTGGTAATCGCAGCAGCATACCATAAAGGGATACTGGTCTTTTTTGTCTACGCCGAACACGACCTCTTTATCTCCGATATAGATGCTCTGGATAATCTCGTAATCACCGAGCTTTCTCTTTTCCTCACTCATTCGGCTCCTCCTTTCGTTCTTTTTTCTCTTTCTGCTCATCTAAAATCTTTCGGATACAGACATCGCAGAAAATAACAGACCCGTCCTTATATCGGGGATAAGGACAGGTCTTGCAGTCATATACCTTTTTATCGCTCACGGTCATCACGGCTTTTCTGGCTTTTATCGGGCTGATTGTAGGGCATACGGCACTCCCGCCGATAGCGTTCATTCAGCTTCTTTCTTGCTTCGGACAACTGATTGCAGTAATATCCCCAGAAATAATCCAAGCCGTTTTTGCAGTACCAACACACATAGGGGTTGGGGGCTTCGGGGTTATGACCGATGACAAGCTCACTACTCCCGATAGTATGGCTCTCTATGATTTCATAACCGCTGTTTATCCGTTTTTCCTCCATTTTGCACCTCATTCCTTTGCGTATTTGCGATACGCTTTTTCGCCTGCGGCACGAAGCCGCCTTACACGGGCGTTTCCCATAAGCTCTGGATATTGCGCCTGTAATTTACGGCGTGTTCTGCCGACGCTCTCAAAGCTCGGCAATCCCAGATATTTATACTGAATCATTACCTCGGCAAATGACATAGCCCCTGTATCTTTCAGACAGCCGTTGCAGACTTTCAAATAAAGCAGCATATCGTCGTTTCGGGCTTCCTCGTCCTTTTGTAGAACAGCTCTGACCTTATCCTCAATGGTTTTGAGATTTCTCATAGATTCACCTCCACAAACAGCAAAGGGGCGGCATTTTCAGCCGCCCCAACGCTTGTTACTTCTTTCTATTACGGATATTCAGCCATACCGCAGCGCCTACAATAAACACCACAAGCACGATTGCAATAATGGTCTTTGCTTCCATAAATCAGTCCTCCTTTTTCTTTTTCTTAAAGCCTACAAAGCCAAGAACGCCTGCACCAAGAACAGAAGCAGCCGCAAGGCTTACCCACAAGGCAAGATTAAAATCATCGCCCGTTTTCGGGGTGTCACGAAGCTCGTTGTGCATCTCAACGATAGTGGTAGCACCGACCTTGACCGTAGCCTGCTTGTCGGCGGGCAGGATATATCCTGCGGAAACGCTGTCATTTACCTCGGATACGGTGTATTCGCCAATTCGCAGACCCTCAATATAAATCTCGCCGTTTTTGTCGGTCTTAAAGGTCTGGTCATAGCCGTCAGCTCCCGTTACACGGAATGAGAAGCCCTCAATCTTACCGTCGGAAGAAGTCTTTACGATTTTAAGAGAGCCTTTCTGCGCCGCATTGACAAAGCCCACGCCTGCCTCGTTTTCAACGATATAGGTCTTGCCGTTTTCCTCGATGGACACGGAATACACATTCTCGTCAAGCACAAAGCCTGTCGGCGCAGTTTTCTCACGGACAAGGTATTTTCCGTAGCGAAGCTCCTTCATCTGATAAACGCCGCCGTCAAGCTCGGTCATTGTTCCGAGCAGTTTATCGTCGTTATCCAGCTTGCCGTCACCGTTGGTATCGGCATAGACCTCAAACTCTGCACCTGTGAGCTTGTTATCGGGGTAGTCCTTATCGACCTTAGTCAATTCGATATTGCCCTTAATGAAGTTGTTGACAAACTCGATTTCCACGACCTCATCAACCGCCCCGATTGTGACCGTAATTTCTTCCTCGGAGAGTACAAAACCTGTCGGGCTTTCGATTTCACGGATTACCCAAGTTCCATACGGCACTTTTTCAAAAGAAAAGCTACCGTCAGCAGCCGTAACGGTAGTCTGGATAGCGTTTTCTGTTGTGAATTTCTCTGTGCCTGTCTTGAAAATGCCGATAACCGCACCGCCGAGAGCGTTGCCGTCCTCATCGGATTTCTTACCGCTTACAGAGCCGTAAATGATGTCGTTGTCAATGGCTTCGCCGCCGTTGGCTGTGATGTGAACGATAGCCGTTTTCTGTCCCGCATACTCGAAAACAACGGGATATTTCTGCCCGTTCAAGATATATGCGGAATTGGTCGCAAGCTCTTTTACATAGTAGCTTCCGATAGGCAGGTCGGTTTTGACCTTGCCGCTCCCGTTCCCGTCAAGAGAGATAATCTCAATCAGTCCGTCGGCAGGGATAACCGTGCCGTCTGCCGCAGTCAGTTCCTTTTCCGCATACAATCCAAAGGTTACATCAAAAATTTCGCCGTTCTTACCAATGCCGTAGGCTTTGTCCGTCATAAGGCGCTTGATAAGGTCGATTTCTACTCGCTGCCTTTCGTTATAGAAAGAAGTGGCGGTTTCGGTAACGGCGACATTCTGACCCGCATATACAAGCTCAACGGTGTGAGTTTCCTCGTTCAGCACCATTCCAAACGGAGCTGTGATTTCCTTGACCTTGTATTTTCCGAGATAGAGTTCCTTGCTTACCGCCGTACCGTCTGCACCCGTGGTAACGGTATCGACAACCTCGCCCTTAGAAGCTCTGAGCGTACCGTCCAGAGTATAAATATCCTCGGCGGCGGTAATCTCATAGACGGCGTCCTTAAGCCCACGCACCGCATAGACAGGCTGATACAAGCCGCCTGCTTCATTGACGGAGCTGAACACTTCGCCCGATTTGGATACGGTAATCGTGCCTTTCTGTGCCATATTGGAGCGTACCACCTCAATGACGGTAATACCGCTGTCAATCTCGGAGTTCTCCTGCATCACATCAAAATAGACAGGCTCGGAGTTCAGTACATAGCCATACGGTGCTTGTACCTCCACCAAAGAATAGCCCTTGCCGTATTCCAAGGTCTGCGGCGTAATTAGCTCACCATCGGCTGTGGTATAAAAGGTATCAATGGTCGTCACTTCGGGATAGGTGAAGGTCATTGTCACAAGGTTTCCGTTCGGGTCGTAAATCTGGAAGCCTGCACCTGCATACGGAATGGTGTTGCCCGTTTCCGCATCTTTCTTCACGACCTTGATATAGCTTTCAAAGTTTGCGTTGTTGATAAGATAGCGGTAGGTCTGACCGTCCTTGCTGATAAACACATCAAAAGGCTTCATTAGCTCACGCCCCTCCCAGCCAGAGGTCTGGCGGACGGTGTAGATACCGTAAGGCATATCCTTTGTCTGGGCAAAGCCGTTTTCATCACAAGTGAGAATATCTCGCTCGGTTTCCTTTGCGGAGTCAAAGCTGCCTGCCGACTTGCGGAATACTTCAAAGGTTGCGCCTGCTTCGGGCGTTTCAATCTGCGTTTCGCCGTTGTCGGTATGCTTGATAATGGCAATATTGCCCTTGATAACCTGCTCGGTCACATCATTTGCGGTAGAGTTAAACTCCACGGTGTAAAGCTCTGGCTCTGCGCCGACCTTGTGGATTGTTCTGTCGAGCAGATAGCCCTCGGACGGGCTGATTTCTCGGACAGTCCAATCGTTGCTGCACACATAATACTTCGTTGTAAACTGACCGTTTTTATCGGTCGTGTAGGTGTCAATGAGTTCTTCGCCCTTATAAATGCCGTAGACCGCACCTGCAAGAGAAGCGTCGCCCTGTGCCGTACCCATCTCCGCATCGGATTTCGTTACGGTCACATTGAATTTTTTGAGAATGTTTGTAAAGCTGCGGCTCGTTACCTTTTCCCATTCGATAGGCGCTGTCTGAGAAGCAGGAATAACATAGCGTGTCGCCGTGTTAATTTCCTCTACGGTGTAAGGGTCAGCACCGCTGATAAGCACATTTTCAAATCTTGCAACACCGTTTGCATCGGTCACGGCGTATTCATCAACTGGCAGACCGCTTAAAGATGTGCCGTAAAGATGGAATTTCACGCCCTCCACCAAATTGTCCTCGGAGCTTTTGATAATCTCCAGACTGCCACGCTTCAGCGTATTGCTGAAGGTCACGGTAGAGGTGTGACCGCTTACGATAGTAATTCTCTGAACGCTCTGCGGCTCATATCGGTCAATCGGCTGTTCTGTGACGGTGTAGACCCCCGGCATCAAAGAAATATCTACCGTGCCGTCTGCTTTGGTCACGACGGTTTGATTTACACCGTTGCCAGAAATATTGAATTTGATGCCAGATACAACACCGTCCTCCGAGGTCTTTTTGATAAGACCTGTTCCGTAGGTTTCGGTATCAATCTTAAAATAGAAATATACAGGGTCGGAAGCTCCCGAAACCATTGTTTGCTTGCCTACGCAGCCCCAGATAAGCATCTCGTCGCAATCCAGATTGACGGCTTTCTGTGCGGATACCGTAATTGGCGAGGTAATCATATTGTCGCTTGTAAAGGTGTACTGATTTCCGCTTCTGGACACCTTAATGCCGCTTGCCGAAAGGCTTAAATTAGCGAGGGTGTTGTTTGTGTCGGTAAGGGTCAAGCTGTAATTCTGCCTGTCGGGATTATACTTGAGCGTATAGGTGTCTGCCTTGTTCTGATTTCTTGCGGCAAAGCTCGGAATGGTATAGTGGTTTGCCATCTGCGACAAAATCCAGTCATAACACTTTTCGGCAGGTCTGCCCTTTAGGGAATAGCAGTAAGTGTCCGCATCAATGCCGTTTGCGCTGTGCAGGTCGGACGGGCTTGTGCGGAGCTGCTGCTGATATTCCCAGATAATCGTTTGGGTCGCAAACGCATAATCATCTGTGTTCGTACCCGCAACGGGCGAGGATTTTCCCTCGTGCCAACCGTACATCAAAGCCATCATTACGCCGAACTGCGCTTCGGTAGGCAACTTGCGAAAATAGGAGCTGTTTTTGCCGTTCTGGGATACATAGCTGTTTCCCGTATTAAAGTCAATACCAGACTCTACGCAGTAAACTTGGTGCGTTCCGCTGCTGTCGGTCATCAGGTATTTGCGCTTGGCGTTGCCTGCGCTGATTGTTCTTACAGAGGTGTTGCCGTCGCTGTCGTACACGATGAACGAATAAGAGGATTTGCTGCGATAGTATCCTCCGTCAGAGCCGACATAGTAGTCCCCGAATGAGGAAGTGCAGCTAACGCCTTCCTCGCTTGTCCACGCAAAGGCGGACATCGGCAATGCCATAACCGCCATAACAAGGCAGAGGATAGCCGCCAGAAGCCGCTTTCCGTTCTTCTTAAACTTTGTTTTCATAGACTGTTAAACCGTCCTTTCTTGATTTTGGGTATAAAAAATCCCCCTGTTTTTGAAACAGAGGGATAAGCCTTGCTGCCGCTTATGCAAAAAGGAAGTAAACCAGATATTCGCCGTTTCCTTTTGCTTCGCAGCAGATATTAAAATCTGAGATTTCATCAATTCCGTATGCGCTGAGATTTTCAGCGGTATGAAACTTGATATAGCTTTCAAGACTTTGCTTTAGAGTTTCACCTTGATTGCTCCGTGACGCCGTTACGGGATTCCACCAGCTTGCATTGCTCGGAGTGAGAGAGGTATCCAAACAAAGCCCCATTGACTGCCCGACACCGATACAATCCGCCTTTATCGCTTCCATATCAAACTCAAAATCATAGGCTGTCTTTGTGTTTTCGGAAGCGGTTTGCGTCGGTGTTTCCGCAGGCGGCGGATTATTATTTTCCGTAGAGGATTTCGTTGCAGGTGTTTCTGCTTCAATCTGCTTGGCAGGCTCGGTTTGTTTTACCGTTTCGCTCTGAACAGGCTCACGCTCCGTTACCTCTGCGGCAGTTTCAAGTGCCGCACTCGTTTCTGGAGCTTTGCTCTCATTACTTTCCGAGGAATAAATGCTCTTGGCGCTTTCGGCTTCGGCAGCAGCTTCGGTTTCCGTCACAAGCTCACTTTCATAATTCCGTGTGGGGGCTGTTGAAACATTGGAGCAGCCGCCAAGCAGCATTATCAGCACAAGAAGCGCTGCAAATATTGATTTTCTCATCATATCGACCTCCTTTACGGCTTCATTATACGAAAAAGAGCCGATGTCCTCAAAGGTACAAACAGATTTGCGAGATATTGCAGGTATTCTTTTCTCGGATAGTCTTGGCAGTAGTTAGGGGGTGAGGTGTGGAGAGGGGGAAGCGCAAAATGCGGCTATCCACGCAAACGGGCAGACCTCGCCCTCGGTGTGCGGCTATCTTTCGTGCGCTTTGTTGCGTTGCAGGTGTCGGTTGTAAAACTCCAACGCCTTGACAACAAAATCCGCTTCCTGTCCTTTGGGAACAGTTTTCGGAATGAGCTTGGTTATCCTTTCATCACGGAAAGCGGGCTTTTCCTTTTGGTTTGGCTTTTCTTCCTCCATAATGGATTGGATAACCTCATCCGTCAGCTTTCCGTCTTGGTTAAACTTTTTCATTTTGATAGCCTGCGCCAATGAGGGAGTAGCGTCGTTATAGCTCATCGCTTCAAGCAAGGTGTATTGCTGTTCCTCGGCAAGATAGGAAATCTCCACCGCAGGACGGAAAGCAATCTGCTTTTCATCTACCATCTGGAGAATTTCGGGTACAAGCTCGGTCAATCGGATAAAACGGAAAATTTGATTTTTGCTTTCGCCTACTTTTTCTGCAAGTTCATCACTTGAAGTAGCAAAGTCAGAATTATTACCCAATGGGGAATAATTATCTTTCGTGGGTCTGCCTGCTTGTCGCTTCATCGCTTCAAGCCGCATTTTGTAGGCAAAGGCTTTTTCACTCGGCAGAATAACAGACCTTTGCAGATTGCTTTCCACCATAATGATAATGGCTTCATCACGGGTAAGGTCTTTGACCTCGCATTTGAGGGTTTCAAGCCCTGCAAGCTCACAAGCCTTTTTTCGTCTGTGACCGCTGATAAGCTCATACCGCCCGTCATCTTTTAAGCGCACGGTAGCAGGGGTCATTACGCCGTTCCGCTTAATGCTCTCGACAAGCTGTTCCATATCCTCGTCCATTAAAACCTTGAACGGATGGTCTGGAAACTCGTCAATCTCCGACAGGGGAATATCCCGTATTTTGCTTAAAGCAGCTTCCGCACGGCTTTCGTCCGTCTGGAACAGGTCATCGTAAGCGGTCAGCTCGATTTTGGTTTCTCTGTTTCTCGCCAAGCTCTGCCACCTCCTTTGAAAACTGTTCATACGCTGCGGCAACCTTGCCGCCTTTGTCGTAGGCGAAAATGCTTTTACCCTCTGCGGTTGCTTCCACCGCACGGATAGAATGAGGTATCTCGGTATCAAACACCTTGATTTTCTGACCGTAGGCACTCTTGACCGTCGCCGTGATTTCTTTTGAAATGTTGGTACGGGGCATAACCATTGTCATTAAGATACCGTCAATTCTGAGTTTGGGATTGATTTGCCGCTTGACCATTGACACGGAGCGAAGCAACAGCTCTAAGCCTTTTGCAGAAAGATAGTGGGGCTGCGTTGGGATAACCACGCTGTCAGCCGCCGCCAATGCGTTAATGGTTATCATACCCAAGCTCGGCATACAGTCAATAAGCACATAATCGTAGTTTTTCTTAACCTCATTCACATAGGTTTTCAGAACACGCTCACGGCTCATTGCATTGATTAGCCTTACTTCAAAGCCCGATAACTCAATGTTTGACGGAAGCAGGTCAACGCCCTCGCTGTGAGATAAAATCCCTTGTGAAACATCAAAAGATTTATCGTCTATGATGTTCTGCATTATTGTGGAGAGCGTAACGGGTAAATCGTCTGGTCGGCTGTATCCCAAAGCCATTGTGAGATTTGCCTGTGCATCGGCATCAATCAACAGCACTCTTTTTCCTTGTTTCGCCAGACCCACACCCAGATTGACCGCCGTAGTAGTCTTGCCAACACCGCCTTTCTGGTTGGTCAGAGCAATCACTTTGCAATTTGACATAGCTGCGTCCTCCTTTCACATAGATTTAGCCGCTTTGTCAAGGCGGCTATGTAAATCGTACAGAGAACGCAAAAAAGCCGCTTACTCTTATGGAAAAGAATAAACGGCTCACTCTTGAATTGCCTTAGACATATTCGATTTTCATTTTCTTGACGGGTGCATTAGCTACCTTGAAAATTAGTTCGTCAATGCAGTCCGTATATCTGCCTTGCCGTATGAGAGCGTTTTTCAGCTCCACAAGGCTATGTAATATCAGCGTCCTTTCGTGACTGTCTACATATAGATGAGTGGTTTTGTCTTTCATACGCTCGACCTCCTTGTGTTTGAGTTTGCCAGAGTGAAATAGCCATATTCGGCATTACAACCACACTCCGATTAAATTCTTTACTTTGTTCCATACTCTCAATGCTTTTGCATATTCGATAAGGTTAGGAATATTCCTTTGAGGGTCGTTTACATAGCCTTGAATTGCTTTGTTGAAGATTTCCTTGTCTATCTTATTCATATTACGCAGAACATCGCAGATGGTACGGTCACGGTCATAAATGCGAACATCAGTAAAATTTATTTCTCCTCTGGTAGCTCCGATAGAGAGCAGGGCTGGCTCTAACCGATAAGCCTTTACAGATGGGTAATCTATTCTTGTGCGTTGTCTGGAAGCGTTTTTGTCAATAGCAATGTTCCATTCGGCAGGATTTCTATCGCTATACCCATAATAGAATAAAGCTGTTTCCATACATAGAATACCGTCGGGGAATAAACGGCTGATTATCACCACATCGCCTTTGCCAGACCCCGCAGCCCAATGATAATAGCCTCGCCTGATTTTTTCTATCAAGCCAGCTTCCAACATTCTTTGAACATCCCTATAATATAGTTTCTCTTTACTCAACTGAGCCGTGGTCATTACATAATCATAATGCGAGAAAATCTGTCCAAGGATTTTTCTGTCTTTTATTGAAATCATACGTTCACCTCTGCACCAAATTGTGCCGTAAAAGTAGCTTGTTAGGTTGTTTTAGCCCATTATATTTGGCTCGCATTGCCAAGTCAAATGTGTAGTAAACCACACCATTCAAATTATAAGATGGTGCGGTTACAAACACCTGCTTGTCCACAATGGGCGCACAAAGTTTAGCGTTGATTTAGACGGCAGCTTGAAATTTTGTAGAAGCGATAGCGTATAGATTTATAGTCCGTTCTATCTCTCCAACCTCGATAGAATAAGGCTTTTCGGCACTTTTCCCATTGTCAGAATTGTCGTATTTTTTAATTCTGTCGAGTGTCGAAAAGCTATGTATCTTTAAACCAAAGACCTCACGCTTGTCCTCATATTTAATACATTGGAACATTTCCGATGCTTCTCTGGGAACCGAGGAACTGGCACACATGGAAATGATATGCGCCATGGTGCATCAGCTGACAAGAAACCTCACGCCGGAGGAAATCAATGCGAGCGGCTTTGCACCGTATTTTGTAAGTCATACAAACGGTGTGTATCAGGCGGCGGCAAACGGTGTGCCGTGGACGGCGACATATTATCAGTCGAAGGGCGATGTTATAACCGATCTGCACGAGGATCTGGCGGCAGATGGTACGACCACCAAAGAACAACCCACTATTTCGAAGAGCTGAAAGCCTTTGGTATTACTGGGTTTTCGGCACTTTGAAGGTTTTCGCAAAAATGGCATACCTGCAACCGCATAAGAACAACTTGACCATAGAACATAATAATTTTTAAAAATTCACGATAGGACAAGCTGTTTTCAAAACACAAAAAACACCCCTAATACTGCCAAGTTCTCACTTAGGACAAGCAATATCAGAGGGGTGTTTTATGTGTTAAGATTCAGAGAGTAATTTCTTTCTAATAATGTCTAAACTCTTTTGTTCGTTCTCTTCGGCGGTAAAGCCAGCTACTATTTCATCCATAATTTCCGTACTCCAAAAAATCTTAAGTTTTTTCTTTGCACGGGTTATTGCTGTGTAGAAAATGCCATGCGTAATTTTTTCGGAGTTACTTCTTGGGATGATCACTTTAACGGAATCGTATTCTAAGCCTTGTGCTTTGTGAATTGAAACTGCATAGGCAAGCTGGAACGGTACGACAGAAAGCATGCGGGCGTTTTCACCAACATTTTCAGAAGATTCATTGTACGCATAAACGCTAAATCTAATACGAGTTGAATCCTCCTGAGCTGAAATAAACTCAATATCATTCTTTTCACAAAGATCTTTTGTTAAGTTTAAGAATACATCAATAGTGAATGATATTTCATCGAAACTTTTTTCAATGTTTACAATTATACCTTTTAAATTATTGTAAAGGATCGGAAAACGCTGCGAATCATTAAATAAAATATGATCTCCGATTTTATAAGTCCATTCTTGCCAAGAAATTGGTTTTCCTTTTGAATTATCATTCTGGAAATAGTTGTTCATATTGTTAAGTCCGAATTTTCCGTCATAATTCAAGCACAGAATAACTTCATCATCTTGTTTTTCGGCAAAAATATTTTCACCAATCTCATCAGAAAAAGGACCATCCATAGCTAATTTTTCGGTTATTAAATCACCTTTATTTCGCACATCTGCCCACAGACTAACAATATCCGGGTCTTTTGTTCTCCAAGTATTTAGAAGTTCAATATTAGAACCGTAGGTTGTGATAAGGTCTTTAGCATAGAAAAACCAATTTCCAAAATCGATAGATTCAATCTGATGAATATCCCCCGCAAGTACTAAAAAAGTGTTTTTATTTATTTTTTCAAGGAATTCGCACATCGTTCTATTATCGATAGTACTGCATTCATCAACAAAAATTATATCATAATCAGGCAGATTTACTTTTTTGGTAAAACTATCAATACTTACAAATTCCGATTCAGTTCCTGGGTTATCAATACGTCTTTGTAAATTTTGCTTTGCGGTATGTGTTTTTGTAAGGAATAACTTCTTTTGTTTTGACATCAAATTGGATATATAATTAATCAGTAATGTTTTTCCTGTTCCTGCTGCACCATAAATCAAAAGAACATGCGAATTAACAAATACATTCTGTAATGCAAGTTTTTTTAATTCATCCTCAAAAAGAATACCGCAATTTTTTAAGTACGCTTGGTTGAATTCTTTTTGTCCTTGATTACCCAACTTTGAGAGTTCCAACAGTTTACTCAAAATTTTTAAAGTTGTTTGCTCATATGAATCAATTGATACAAGTCCATCAAAAATATTGATTTTATAGCCTTTACTACGTTCCCACGCATCTAAAGAATCATTATAAGTTTCAATTTCTTCTTCATTAGCAACTGATGTAATATCGAAAAATATCTCTCCGGTTTGCTTAATTAGATTCTGAATTTTAAGATAAGGACGAACAATCTCCAAATCGGTCTCACCGGCAACATCAACAAGGTTTTTGAAATTATTTTCGTTACTTGTGTTGCTGCCAAACAGGTTTGAAACGAACGGATTTTTTTCAAATGGATAACACTTTGTCGACAGGTACAAATCAGGCGAAAGAGTCTTTCTTGTTCCCGACCAAGGCAGCACACTTTCTATTGTTTCCTCACGCAGATTTATCAGCAGATATCTTAATGTGTTTTTTCCAAATATATTGGAGTCTTTTGAGTATCTGGCATTTAATTTGAGCAAAATTTCTTTAAAATAAGAGGTACTTATCCCGCTGTAAATTGAATCAACTACCCGAAGAAAAGAAACTTCCTTAAGGTCAATTAAATCGAGTAGATTAATACCTGACTTAGTTAAGAACGACATAAGAGCACTATATTCTCGGTATTGAGAAGAAATCTTAGTGCGCATTTGCAATACTTTGGATAGTTTATTCAGTACGGTTGGATCTATAGATACCCCCCAATTAGTGATAACTTTAATTTTTGAATCAATACCCCACAGCTTTATATTTGTCTCGATATAGGCAATCTGCACAGAATAATTCGTGGTAATATTTTCCTTTGTATAAGCAGTAACCCGATTGTATTTCGTCGCATATATACCGGCAAGTTGAAGCGTTATTTCATAGTATCTCTCCTTGCCAACAAAAAACGGGGTTTTCTTAATGATATAAAACCTAGATCCATGCAATTCTTTTGGGGTAATATTGATTGTATTAACCGCATTTGCTACAATTTGATAATATTCCTCGTCGAGTTTATCCGTATTAAGCGGAAATTTCTCTAAGTTTTGTAATACAGATATTCCATATTCCTTTTGTAGGAAATCTCTGATTTGCCATAAGAAATTATAGTATTTAAGCATCAGCCTTTCTGATTGCCCCTTATCTGGCTCTTTATCTTCGATGTATTTTAACCCTTTCAAGAAAGTTGCGAGATATTTTGTCTCGATTTTCAGCATAGCTTGTTCCCATGCCAATTGTAGATTTGTGTGTTTATTCCCTGATTTTAAAGAATTCAGCAACAATGCTGACCTACACATATCATACAAGCGCGGTAAAATAAAATACGAAACATCGTCACGAGTGTACCCCGGATCATTTAAAAGATTGATACCAAATGTTATATATTTATCACAGGCGGAAATAATTTTATCAATTTCACTTTTACAAAGTTCTTTTTCGCTCAATTTGTTTACAAAAGAATGCTGTAAAACTATTGATTCAAGTTTTCTACAGAACAAAATAACGCTCTCTTCTGTATCGAATATTTCTTCATCTGCAGTAAAGCTTATTGTAGCACTGTTCTTGTTAAAATCAATTGAGTTGATAAAATCAACGGACACATACCTCCAAAACACTCTCTTTTGACCTTTAACATCAGGATTGAGTACGACGAAAAGAATGCCGGGATCAGATGTTGTGTTTGTTGCAATAAATGCAGGAAAAGCGAGGCTTTGTAACGAATATTTCACTATTCCGTCTTTTTCGGTATAATTGTGCGTTCCTTTTATCTGTACAAAAAATGTTTGTACAGGACGCCTACTCAACCCCGGTTCTGGAACAAGTTCAAAAATGCCATCCGTATTTGGCCACTTATCGCGTTTTGAAAAAGCGCAATTGATTCTTCCATCAAAGTCAAGAAAAGTTTCCAGCGTATTAACAGCCGATGCATCTTCTGCCGAACGCTGTGTATGGGTCTTAACATGTCTTTCAATAATTTCTTTTGATTGTATTAACATAAATTTCCTCCTTATAAACAATCAGAATGAAAGAATTCTATGTATCGTTGCAATACAAAGCAAAACTCCTCAAGCTTTCCAGAATAGCCCTTATATCCTAAAGCGAGATAAATAAGTTGTGATAGCTTGTTGCACTTCTTTAATTAAATTATTTGTTTCAACAATTCCACTGCGCTCTCCTCGCTTGGGTCATTCGTACCCAGTTCACCGCGAAAGGCACGGGCGAGAATGGATTTTTTCATCAGGTCAATCCGGTCAAGGACTGCTTCAGCGGCTTCTTTAGTCTGTTGTTCTCTGGCAAAGCTCTTATCAAGAATGCGAACAATTTCTTGCTGTTCATTGACCTTAGGCAAGTTCAACTTATATGTTTCAAGATACCTTTTGGGTACACGCTGCTGCCCAACAGCTCCTGTCATAACAGCCGTTGCCTTATCCCTAAATGACTTATCGCGCACCAAATGATATAAAAAGCGATTATATAGTCTTTCCGAACAGCGAAGGACAAAAAATTCTGTAGTGCCGAAGCCGATATCATTTACCAACTTGCCGATAACCGCAGATTTACCATTTTCCATACAGGGTGTAATTTTTGCAAATACAACATCACCTTCAGAGAAATTTGTAAATCCACTGCGCACTTCCTTTAATAGCCTTGTTTGTGAATCTGTGATCTCACCATAAATTTCAGATAGCGCTGGCATCGGAAAGAAAGACACTTCAAGTTCGTCGGGCAAATCTTTGGTATCCGCTTTCTTTGGATTTACCGTACAAACATCAGAAAGAGAGCATTGCTCCCAACTCTCCATCCCCACACCGTGCTCTTCCCGCCATTTTGCAGTCAGTTCCCCGGTGAAGGCCTTATGGAGAATAGCGGCTTTACGGGTTTCAAAGCTATCCACCACGGCCTGTGCCTTTTCTTTGGCTTCATCCAGCTTGGCAAACAGGCTTTCAATGCGGTCAACAATGCGGTGCTGCTCGGCGAACGGTGGTAATGGAATTGAGAATTTGTTAAAAAGAGGAAAGTGCCTGCGATACCCCAAATTGGGAATGTTGACGGACTGGAGTGCATAATAAAATGCTTTCGGCAAATAAAATGGCTTCGGGCTTAACACTTTTACTCCGTCAGCGCCTTGAACAAACGGAAAATCGACAAACTTGATGCGCCGTGTGTGATCACCAAAAACAACTATTGGGAGCTCCCCTGAATAGCTCTTTTCCACATCATTTGTATAGCCACCAATTAGCTCTTGACCCTGATCAACAACAGCAATTTTCCCTTTCGCTAAATAATCTTTCTGTTGAACTTTTTTCTTGCTATCTGTATGATTGTCTAATGACTCAACAAGTTTCACCCAGCACCAATTCTCCGGCAATTTATATGGCCACTCCCAATCCGGCACCAGGGCCGCCTGTAAACGCTCTTCGGGCGTGAGGGCGGCTTCTTTTTTGGCTCTTGCCATCACTTTTCCTCCGTCAGAGCACGAAGCTCACGCACAACACTTTTCAGCAGATCGACCGCTTCCTCCAAATTTGCAATCGCTTCCTCGCCGCTTTCCACCGGGTCAGGGAGATCGTCATAATCCACGATGGAGTCGTCGCGGATCAAGCCAAGGTCAAGACTATCGTCATATTTGGTTTCAATTTCTTCACGAGTAAACTTACTCCAACGCTCTCCGACACGTTTAGTTGAATCATTATAGCCTTCAACAAACTCATCAAAATCGCTGTGACGAAGAGGACGTGTTTTACCAAAACCTTCCATGTTGGTACGGAGATCGTAGAAAGCAACCTCTTTAGTATTGCCTTTTTCGGTTATGCCACGTGTGAAGAACAGAACATTGGTCTTCACTCCTTGTGCATAGAAAATGCCGGTAGGCAAGCGCAGAATGGTATGCAGATTGCAGAAATTCATCAGTTCCCGGCGCACGCTGGCACCGTCACCGGCAGCAAACAACACATTATCCGGCAGCACCACGGCGCAGCGGGCCTTGCCGTCCGCCTTCAGGCTGCGATAGATCATCTGCAAGAAGTTCAGCTGCTTGTTGTAGGTCTGGAAAGAGATGTCATCCCGTGTGGCACGCTCACCGCCCTTTTTTGTGCCAAAGGGCGGATTGGTCAGAATGACATCAAAATCTTTCAATCCCTTGGCGCTTTGCGCGAGGGAATCCCCCAATGTGATGTTAGCATTCATATTGTGCAGATAGGCGTTCATCAATGCCAAGCGATGGGTTTCATGCACCAGCTCCACACCGTTGAACGCTTTGTTCTGCTGGAAATCTGCCTGACGGTCAGAAAGCGCATACATATCGTTATGCGCATTGACATAGCGGTTGGCTGCAATCATAAATCCAAATGTGCCGCAAGCCGGGTCAAAGCACTTGTCGCCCAGCTGGGGTTTGATGAGCTCCGTCATCACATCGATCAGCACACGAGGGGTGAAGTACTGACCGGCACCGGACTTCTTCTCATTGGCGTTTTTCTCCAGAAGGCCTTCATACAGGTCGCCCAGGCCTTCCTCTTTGGCCTCATACCAGTCCAGCTTATCGATCTCCGTGATGATTTTTTCGAGGTTTTTGGGCTCCACGATGCTGGAGGATGCGTTGGCGTAAATTTGTGCCACACGGCCAACGGATTCTTCGCCCAGCTTGCTGAGCAGCGTATAGTAGTGCTTTTTCAGGTCAATGCCGGAACGGCTGGTCAGAGAGCCCCAACGATATGCTTCGGGAATATCCTTATCTGCACCGGTCTCATCGGCCATTTTCAAAAACAGAATGTAGGTCAGCTCTGTCACATACTGGTGATAAGTAATACCGTCATCCCGCAGCACATTGCAGAGGTTCCAAAGTTTCTGTACAATATCTTGCGTGCTCATTTAAGCTGCTCCTTCGTAAATATAAGTGTTGATCTCGCGGATGATCTCCGCAAGCTGCCCGCCAAACTTCTTGTTAAAGCGTGCGAAACCGCCATCCATCTTGAACGCCGGTGCCTCAAAGGTCTCGGTATTGAGGATGCTCTCGTGAAGCATATATACCTTGATCTTTTCCAGCAGATCCAGCTGCATTTTGTTAAAGTGATGCGCCGAAATCAGTTTAGAAAAGGCCATTTTCACGCGGTCATCGTGGTTCACCAGCGGCGTTTTAAGTACAGCCCGACGAACAAAGGCGATAATGTCTGCCACGATCCGTTCATTGCTCACCGCGCTGGCCGCTTCATTCAAGCTGCTCTCGGTGAAATTCTCCTTATCCAGCTCCAGCTTTAACTCCCGAAGCTGCGCCCGGGTCATATCGCTGGGGCGGGTGCAGGCTATGCGGATCGCTTCGATACGGTCTTTGTTCTCATTGACATAGGCCACAAAAGAGTCCAGATAGTCCTGCGGTTTTTCCGTGTCACCATAGCCGCGGGTCGTTTCCAAAAGAGTATCTTCCTTTTCGGAATAGTAATGTCCGCGCTTTTTGCCCTTCAGGTTGTCAAACCAAAGCAGGAAATCCTTATCCTCCCGGCAGCGTCGCACAAAAGCTTCCTCTGTACAGCTTTTCAATTCCTTCGAATATTCCCGAATTGTTTTTCCGCCTAAACGCTCGGATACATCATACTTTTGCTCTTCTGTCAGATTGTTGCTCTTGCGCTGTAATCTTGCCAAAATGCGATCTTTGACAGGCTGCTTGCTGGCCTCACCCGGACGGAACAAATCCTCCAACAATTCAGCCATTGATTTGCTGACGGAGACTGACTTCATATTGGAAGTGTCGTCCAAGTCCTCGTACACGCGAACTGCATCGAAGATATTGAAGTGCGTCTTTCCGATTTCCGGGCAAAGGCGAGTAGCGCGTCCCAGCATCTGCTCAAAGAGGATCCGGCTGTTGATCTTGCGCATAAACACCAAATTACAAATGGCCGGCACATCGATTCCGGTAGTCAGCAGGTCGACTGTTACGGCAATGTTGGGGTACTGGTTGTTCTTGAACTGCTTGATCACCTGCAAAATCTTCTTTTTGTTGCCGCCGGCAGTTTTGCCCGTGATTTTCATAATGGCATCATTGGAAATGCCATAGGGCTTGTAAATCTCTCGGAGCGTATCCACAATACGGTCAGCGTGTGCATCATTTACTGCGAAAATCAGCGTCTTTTCTCCGCTTTCCGGATTCAGGTAGGTCGAAACTTCTTCCAGCACCTTGCGAGTATGATCCGGCAGAACAATTTTGCGGTTGAACTCCGACACATCGAAATCCATTTCATCGTCCAAAACTGCACCGTTCAAAAGTTCATTGGTGTTGGGGTCATATTGCGCCAAGGTTTCACCCTTCTTGAACTGTGCGTCATTTTCAATGAAATCCGTATTAATCAGATACGGAGGATCGTGATCCACCAGCCAGCCATCGATAACCGCCTCACGATAACTGTAAGTATAGACCGGCTCCCCGAAAATCTCGGTCGTGTGCAGGGCAGGCGTAGCAGTCAAGGCAACTTTCACCGCATCGAAATACTCGATAACCTGCTTGTACTTGCTCATATAATCATCCTGATTATCGTAGAGGATTTCTTCTTCCGTCATTTCACGGTCAAGAATGTAGCCTCGGTGGGCTTCGTCCACAATAATCAAATCAAATGCACCGGGCATCAAATCCGGTTCTTCTGCCAGAATCGTGCGTTTCAAAAGCCCCTGCACCGTTGAAATGCTGACCTTGGTTTCCAGATTGATGATGTTGTCATCGATCGCTTTGATCTCATATATTTTGTCCAGCGTCAGCAGTTCCTTCAGCTTGACATCTTTGAAGGTGTCCATTGCCTGCTCACCGAGGGACACTCGATCCACAAGGAAAAGAATACGACGGAAACGCTTGGATTCCAGCATCTTATAGATAAGTCCCAGAACAGTACGGGTTTTGCCCGTTCCGGTGGCCATTGCAAGCAAGGCCGTTCTCTTGCCGTCAACGATTGCCTCTGTTGCCTTATCAATGGCCTTGATCTGGTAGTCGCGCAGATTTAACCCATTAGGATCTGTCATAAACGAATTATCTGCTGCAGCCAGCGCTTGATTGGCCGCCGCTGTATTCTGACCAAGTTTCTCCATCAGGTCACTTGGGCTAAACCAGTTCCGAATAGGATACGGTTGATTTTCCTGTTCCCGGACATCCAAAAACCAAATACCAGACTTCGTCCGCAGCTGCTCTAAATATGCCCTGCCATTTGAAGCGAAGAGGAAGGGAACCTGATAACCATTCCAGTTTCCAACCGTATGTGGAATATCCTCCGGCTTAATATGTGCAGCATAGTCCTTTACCTGCACATCGATGGTAGATGCCACATCTTCCGACATCTTTTTTGCATCCATCAATGCTACGAGCTTCTCGCCAACGAAGAATGCATAATCCGCATACCCGTTTTTGTAAAAGGCCGAATTGGTAGGCCATTCGCTGATGGCAATATTTCTTCCCTTTACAGGGCGCGTTCCTTTGCTGTAGCGCAGATTCTGCGTGTCAGCCTCCCAACCAGAAAGGCGAAGCTGTTCGTCAATCAAGCATCTGGTCTGCGCCTCATTCCAGTTCATCATTGCGGAGACAGATTCCGACCGCTTTGCGCGCTCCTTCTGCGTTTTGCCCGAAGCTGCGGTCGTGACCACAGCCAGTTGCTTCGTCAATTCCTCGATTTTCCTTTCCTGTTCGGCAATAACGGATTCCAAATCTTCGTGCGTGGTCTCACTCGGCATAACGAACTCAGGCGCAATATATCCCCAGTCTCCATAGGTCTCCATAAACCAAACAGCAAGATTGTATGTCAAGGACAGCAATGTCTTTGCTTCGTCCACGGAGTCCGTACCTATATGTACTGCCGAGTTTCTTGTCTTGCGAAGAACATATAGCGTGTTGTCAATTTCGTGCGGCAATAAACCGGCTCGCTTCAAAATGCGAATTCGATTTGCGTGGGTGTTGTCAACAGTTGGCTCCGCAATGTGTTCAAAAGTAAGGATTTCCTGCACTAAGCGCTCGGCAAACATTCCGAGTTTATAGATGCAGGCATTGGGATCAGAATAGACATAGGTTTCTGCGTTTGCGCCGATCTGCGCCAGTGCAGGCCAGTATCGATTCAGAAAATCAAAATTTGATTTCATAAACAGCCTCCTTAATTTTTTATAAAACTCATCAAGAAGTTAGAAGTGATTAATAGCACTTAATTACCAAAGATAAACTTAATGATTCTATTACTTGCTTTATTGGTAGCATCGATAATATCATTCTTTTTCCAATAAGGCTTATTAGTGTCACGGTATTTATCCACCAGTGCTTGAGCAATTGGATATTCGCTATTGATATATCCTGTCTTATTTTCAAGCTCCGTTGATACTTTGGTTCGAAACCATTCGTTCCCGATTGCACGGTTGATTTTTTCTTCAAGAAGAATCTTGTTTCCTAATTTATTTACTATTTCATAAAATTCATCTTCACTATCAATTTCTGCGTCTTTTCGGATCTCTTGTAAGTTATACCCGCTATAAGGCATGATGTGCTCAATATCATATTTACTTCCAAGATTAAAAGCACTCCCTTTTTCTCTTGCAAAGAGATATTCATTTAAATAAACAAGCACATTTCCATCGTAGTCATGCAATGCTGTTTCAACGCTTTCTAAATCCCAGTTAGACACAATATGCTCACTGAAATCTTTGATAATTTCATCAATAGTAACACTCGTGTTTACAAATTTAGCTTCTTCTCCAAACAAAAATGTTTTGAAATATTTACTGGAATAGCCGACATCAACGAGTTCGAGAAGTGCAAACAATCGAAGCATACATTCAAAGATGGGATATATAATATCTTCAGTGATATCATCTTCATTGAATCTGTAAAAATAGCTTGCTAAAAATAGTTTAGTGTTCTCGTTGAATTTCTGCAAGATTTTCATTTGAGAATAGCCGGAAACCTTTTTCCATATCTTAGCTAATCTAATCATATCAGAACACATTGTGATAGGATCGGAAATTGGTATTTTATTAATCTCAGTAAAATATCGTCTTAAACCAGGAGTCGTAACATTAATTGCACCGGTATCGCTGACCGTTTCCTTATTGATAGTACGTATGTAATACATATACTGCATCAAAATAGAATTGATATCGGCAATATGAATGCTTTCTAATTCATTAATGATATCATTTAACTCTTTCCATAAATTTGCAAATTGTTTTTCTTCACCTCTTTTTTCCGCGGCTGCATATAACTTTGCAGAAATAATATCCGAATCATACAGTGGGAGACCATCAGAGTTAAGCGAGTTAAACATTGTTATTGCTTGTTCTACTTGCCAACTCTTAATTTCGATTACTTCGCAGTTATCTGTAACTGCTTTAGCGATGCTGTTCAATTGTGAATCTGACAATTCGCAGATTTTATTATAGAAGAACTTGAAGTTTCTAAAAAAATTAGTGTATCTATTGTCTTTTTGCTTGTATTTGATTTTAGTGACTCTTGCTTCTGCTGAATCAAAATCGGTTGCCTGAAGAATTGTCGCTAACTCGGTTTTATATTGTTCGTTAATTGAATAGTTTTCAAGAATAATCTCACGACGACAGATTTCGGCGTCTTTTGCAGCTTCAGGCTTATCTGAAACATCTTCTGTTTCAGCTTTATACAGAATTCTCATAATTCTACGTCTGCGTTCTTGTAAGCCACGACACAAACTGACGGAATCATCGTCACTAGCAGTTCTATTAATTGAAACATTAATTCTGACAAGTAATGCTTTCAACAGCAACAAGAAAGTAGTCGTTCTCTGCTGACCATCAATAAGCCCGTACTTTGTATCATTATCCTGACAGTTAATTATAATTGTTCCGAAGAAGTATCTATCCTTGCTTTCGCTTTCAACAAAATCATTAATGTCTTGCCACAGTTTATCGCAATTATCAATGCCCCAAGAATACGCACGTTGGTATTCAGGTATAGTGAAAACAGTGTCTTCTTCAAGTTTTAAATAATCACCTATTTTCTTGAGCTTAGGTTCAATATTCTTAGCCATAATAATTCCTCCGCATATTTGATTGCTGATTTTGACGCTGAATATCAGCCAATCTCAAATTTTATCATTAGCCGTATTGTTTCCCGCTTTTACGATACTGGTAACACTCTAAAGTATCATCTATACCGACAAAATCCGTATAGATGCAGTATCTCCGTTCGGCATCCATTGTTTTTGTGATGTTGTACGGCTTCATTTTATCATAAATCTTCCGTCTTGAATGTTGTATATCCCTCGTAGTAGTAGCTGTGGTCAATTCCTTTCATATAGACCTCGCGGCTGTGTATATCATCGGTCAGGGCGGCTTTCAGGATATGCTTGATCTCGATATCCTTAATCGGGCTGCGCTCCATAGCAAGTAAATAATCTTCTTTGTCAACCTTACTCCAATCGACGACCTTGCCGATCTCTTTCTTAAAAATACAGTCAAGCCAAATTCGTGTGCTTCTGCCGTTGCCTTCACGGAAGGGATGGGCGATATTCATTTCAACATACTTCTCTACAATTTCGTCAAAAGTAGACTGGGGCATTTTGTCAATGTTAACAAGTGCCGCTTCCAGATACATAAGCGGGGCAAAACGGAAGTTTCCCTTGGAGATATTCACTGTTCGAAGCTTACCGGCAAAATCGTATATCTCGTCAAAGAGATATTTATGAATCGCTTTTAGTGAAGCGAATGTACCGACCTCTAAGTTATCCAACAGACCGTTTTCAAACAGCTCTGCCGCTTTTTTCTTGCTGATACGCTCCTCGGCTTCTGCAAGCTCCGGAGAATTAGTGATGCCAAGTTTGTTTTTAAGTGTCATCTTATTTATCCTCTTTCACTTTGTCGGGGACAAACTCCATAATGTCGTCCACGTTGCAACCGAGTGCAGCACAAATCTTGCCCAGGGTGTCCACCTGAACAGATTCGTTTCTTCCCATCTTCGCCATAGCATTGGAAGTAATGCCCGACAGTTTTACAAGTTCGGTTTTTTTAAGTCCTCTGTCAATAAGTAACTTCCACAATTTGTTATAACTGATAGCCATAGGAAACCTCCTAAGATTAGTGTGCAAGTGTATTGTACCATAAATTGCGGATATTTTCAATGATTTTCAAAATTTAATTGAATTTTTCAAGTTGGCGCAAATCCACTCCGTTGTCCGTTGCTTATTCATATCAGCTACGGCTATGTTTGCTGTTTCACTACTCTCACAACTGTTTTAGGCAGTCTATCGTAGTGCTGATATGATTCCCAAGTTTTAGGCGAACTCAGATCTGGTGTGCTTCTGCAGCGCGCGGGTGCCGTTGTAATCCTAACGGGAACATTAGCAAATACTGTACACTTACAGATGAAAAATCGCCCTCATTCCGAAATGAAAATCATCCTCATTTGAGAATGAAAAAATAATCTTCATTCGAAAAGCCTTGTAGATTTATTTTCGATTTATGGCGGATTTATCCGCATCATTTTAATATGACATCGAACCCGTTCTTTCAGTATGTTTGAATGACCTCTTTTCGGAATGATGGGGCGTTTCGATATGACTATCCCTGTTTCTTCATTTCGGAATCAGGGGGGATTTACCTCTTGTCATAACGAAAATATGTATCATTTTCCTTATCATAAAATAAGGGGAAAGGATAAGCATAAAAAGCGGAAAATCATCTCAATATCATTCCGAAATTTTATCATTACGAAGAGCAAAATCATCTTCTAAGACTTTTGATAGAAAAGTCATAAATCAGCGTAAATCATATGTGAACTTCGTTTTTTTCGGGCTGAATCACGTTTTTTGCTGAGTGTATGCCCCATTTACCTACCCACGACACCGGTTTTTTGAAAAAAGTTTCTATCATAAATCCTAAAGGGGAAGCGTTTTTAAAAATTCAAATGTAGAATTGGTGCAATTCGTTTTTGCACTTTTTCAGCTCTAAACCGTCTGATTTTTGCCTGATATTTTGAATTTATACAGTCATCATTTTACACCGATTTTTGCACCAATTTCAGGCTGTTAAAATGCGCTCTCAAACACCGATTGTTTAAATTACAAGTAGATTATCCTTATTAAAAGGTACGCTTTATTTTTACTTGCCAAAAAGAACCTCTCTTTTCATCTTGTTGATACACACTCACGGAATAGCGGACTTGCCGCTTTTCATATAGTGTAGTACCAACCCGAAAGGAGTAGACTATGGCAGAAAACATAAAATCTACAACCGTAACAAGTGTTTTCAAAAGCGGCGAAAACACTACCACAGAGCAAGCATTCACCGCCAAGTGGATTGAGCTTGTCAATACTTTGGAGAAAGGCAAAAGTGCAAACTTTTGCGAAAAAGCGTGACTATAGACCCCGCTTATGGTATAATAAATTCGAAAACAGCTTGTTCTATCTCCAAAGGAGATGAAAAATTGAAAGTAGCTATTTATTGCCGCTTATCCGAAGAAGATAGAAACAAGCAAACTGAAACTGACGATTCGGGCAGCATACAGAATCAAAAGGCGATGCTGGTCGGATACGCTCTTGAACAGGGGTGGGAAATTTACTGTATTTACAGCGATGACGATTATGCAGGCGCAGACAGACGCCGGCCGGAATTTAACCGTTTGCTTGGGGATGCGGAAGCAAAAAAATTTGATATAGTCCTGTGCAAAACACAATCCCGTTTTACTCGTGAGCTGGAGCTGGTGGAAAAGTACATTCACGGTCTGTTTCCAATTTGGGGTATTCGCTTTATCAGTATTGTTGACAACGCAGATACCGCCAATAAGGGTAACAAAAAGTCCCGCCAGATCAACGGGCTTGTAAATGAGTGGTACTTGGAGGATATGTCCGACAATATCCGAAGCGTTCTGAAAAACAGGCGTGAAAACGGATTTCACATCGGTGCGTTTGCTCTTTACGGGTACAAAAAAGACCCCGGGCAAAAGGGGCATTTGATTATCGACGAGGAGGCCGCCGCCGTTGTGCGTGAGGTGTTTACGCTTTTTTCCCAAGGCTACGGCAAAACTGCGATTGCCCGTATGCTCAATGACAGGGGCATACCCAATCCAACCGAATATAAGCGCTTGAAAGGGCTGCGCTACAAGCAACCTAAAGCCAAAAACAGTACCTTATGGAAGTACTTTGCGATTTCCGATATGTTGACAAACGAAATGTACATCGGCAATATGGTGCAGGGTAAATACGGAAGCATTTCCTACAAAACCAAGCAGAACAAGCCGCGCCCTAAAGACAAATGGTACATTGTCGAGGGGACGCACGAACCTATCATTGACCGTGAACTGTGGGGCAGAGTGCAGAAAATGATTGCCGAACGCGCCAAGCCTTTTGAAGTTGGTACTATCGGTCTGTTTGCAGGGAAGGCTCGCTGTGCAAACTGCGGATATGTAATGCGTTCATCCAAAAATCGGGGCAAGCATTATTTGCAATGTTCCAACCGTCATATAGCAAAAGACGCCTGCATCGGCTCGTTTATCTCAGTTGATAAATTGGAGCAGATGGTGATTGACGAGCTGAACCGTCTTTCCAAAGAATATTTGAACAAGGACGATTTAGAAAAGAAAATCGAGTTTTCGGGCAATCTGCAAATACAGAAAGAGAGTATACTCAAAAACATAGCCTCTTATGAAAAGCGCGTTCGGGAACTATCCAAAGGTATTCGGGAGCTGTATATGGATAAGGTGAAAGGGTTGATCTCTGACGCAGATTATGCGGAAATGTCAAAGGATTTTACGGGTGACCGTGACCGTCTTGAAGAACTAATTTCCGACGGGCGCAGGCAGATTGAAGAAATCGAGGGTAAAATCAAAGCCGGAGACAATCGTCGGGAAATCATCGAGCGTTACACAAACCTTAAACACCTTAATCGTGAGATGGTGGAGGTCCTCATTGACTACATTTCCGTTGGCAAGAGAATCCCCGGAACACGGAGTGTTCCCATCGAAATTCACTGGAATTTCTGAAAAGTTTATTCTTATATGATCGCAGCAGAGCAAAAAGCGCGCGTGACATATGATAATCTGTTGAGGCTCATAGACGATCCGGATATAACAGATCCGCTGAAATTCTTACGCGAACGCGAGGTTGTGCATTACCAGCGATTCGGCGAAGCGCTTCGTCTTACGACCGACAGGCTTGACTGCAAAAACTTTTATGCATTCAACCCCGGCTTTGATAAATAAACAATTGAGCAATAAAAAAGACGGCTCACCGAAGCCTGGCATACTTCGGTGGGCCGTCCCTTTTAGAGATACTTAAAGCGGATCAGTTGCCGCATTCAATGCTTATTCGGTTGAAAATTTCAAGAATATCGTCAACCGAGGCGTTTTTCTTATCAAAGCCGGATTTATCGAGTATTATATGTCCTTTATCCATCATTAAAAGCCGTGAGCCGTACTCGACCGCATAGCGCAGATTATGAGTTACCATTATGGCGGTGAGATTTTTTTCCTTTACTACCTTGTCGGTAAGCTCCATTATAATTTCGGCGGTTTTAGGGTCGAGCGCCGCGGTGTGTTCATCCAAAATCAGAAAATCTATCGAGGTCATGGTAGCCATAAGCAGCGATACCGCCTGTCGCTGACCTCCAGAAAGCGACCCCATTTTAACATGCAGTTTATCCTCAAGCCCCAGTCCTAAAGACGCTAACTGTTCTCTGTAATTATCAAAGCGCTTTTTATTAAGTGCAAACGAGAGCCCGAAGGGCTTGCCTTTATTGTCGGCAAGTGACATATTTTCAAGTATCGTCATATTGGGGCAGTTTCCCATAGCCGGGTTTTGATAGACCCTGCCTATATGCGAGTAGCGTTCAAAATCCTTCTGGCGGTTTATACATTTGCCGTTTATAAGTACCTCTCCGCCGTTCACGGGAATACTTCCGCATATAATATTGAGCATTGAGGTCTTTCCGCTGCCGTTGCTGCCTATGACCGATACAAACTCGCCGTCCTTCACAGTAAGGTTGAAATCGTCAAAAAGGCACATTTCGGTAACAAGTCCGGGGTTATATATTTTGGAAATATGTTTAAGCTCTAACATTCTTTTTCACCGAGCCTTTCTCAAAATTCCCTATAACCAGTATCACCAGGAACAGCACCGCCGTTATAAGCTTCAAGAGGTTTGCGGGGAGACCGAGGCTTATTGCAATCTGTATACACGCCTTGTAAATAACGCTGCCCGCCGTCACTGCCGTTGTGCCCTTTACAAAGCTCATTTTTCTGAATAGGGTAGTGCCTATAATTACCGCCGCCAAGCCGAAAACCATTTGTCCCGTTCCCATCATGGCAGAGAAGGAACGCTGCTCGTGGCATACCACCGCACCCGAAAGCGCTACCAATGCGTTTGATATTACAAGACCGATTATTTTGACTCTGCCCATATCCTTTGCGAGTGTGGTTACAAGCGCGCTGTTATCGCCGACCGCGCGGAGCAAAAAGCCGCTTTTGGTTTTGAAATATAAATCAAGCAGTATTTTGCAGATGAGCATTATTATAATCGATACTATAAGCTTTCTCATAATAAGCGAAAGCGAGCCGAAAAGCGCCATGGTGGGTGCGGCAGTGAACACCGTGGCAATGCTTCTTGCAACCGAAAGGTTCGAGCCGGCTATTTGCAGATTTACTGAAAAAAGCGCCGTCATGGTAATAATTCCCGCAAGCAGGTCGCGAACCTTGAGACGCACATGTATAAAGCCCGTAACAAAGCCTGCCGCAGCGCCGACGGCAAGAGCCGCCAAAAGGGTCAAATACGGGTTTACGCCCTTAACCAGCAGCAGTGCGGTCACGGCAGCTCCCAAAGGGAAGCTGCCGTCCACCGTTAGATCCGGAAAATCAAGTATTTTATAGGTAATATATATGCCGTAGGAAAGCATTGCATATATAAAGCCCTGGGTCAGTGTGCTTATAATCAGATCAAGCATTTTTTCTCTCCGAAGGTATTATTTGCACTCGATTGCCTTTTCGGCGATATCCGACGGAACGGTAATGCCCATAGCCGAGGTTGCGTCAGAGTTAATGTAGGTGCTGTATTCGGTGACGGTCTCATAAGGCATGTCGCTCGCCTTCTTCTCGCCCTTCAAAATTGCCGCGGCTTGCTTGCCCGCCATTTTGCCGAGCTCGATGTAATCAATACCGGCAGAAGCTACGCAGCCCTTTTTGACCTGCTCGATTTCGCTGCCGTATACCGGAATTTTAGCGGCGTTTGTCTTTTCCAGGATAGAGGGTAAAACGCCTACAACATTGTTATCGGTAAGGTTTGTAATGCAATCGACCTTTTTGTTTATAAGCGTATCTGCCGCCTGTGTAACAGAAGCCTGATCCGCAACGCCGATATCTACTATTTCAAAGCCGTATTTGCCCGCTTTTTCCTTATATTCCGCTATGGCAGATACCGAGTTCGGTTCGCTTGTGGTGTAGATAATGCCTATTGTCTTGGCATTCGGCTGTAATTTCCTTATAAGCTCCAACTGCGGGTCAACGGGCAGCTTATCCGAAACGCCGGTGATGTTGCCTTCTGTGAGGTTTGCCTGCTTCGGATCGGTAATCGCATTGAATACCACCGGAATGTCCTTATCCTCTGCCGCAGCGTAGCAGGCTGTTGCCGAGGGGGTTGCTATTGCGCACATAAGCGCAACATTTTTAGAGGAAAAGTTCTGCGCTATCTGTGTGGCGGTTGAGTTATCGAACGAAGCGTTCTGGTAATCGATTGTGAAGTCTTTGTTTTCTTCAAGTCCTGCCTCTTTAAGACCCTGCAAAAAGCCCTCGCGGCAGTTATCAAGCGAAGCGTGCTCGCCGTACTGACTTATTCCGATAACCGGAATCTTTGTTTCCTTTTTACTTCCGCAGCCTGCAAAGCTGAACATTAAAACGGCGACTGTTAATATAGCAAATATTTTTTTCATGGTGAATTTCTTCCTTTAATTTTTAGTTTAATTTTTTGGTTTTAAGAAAAATTACGCCGGCGCCATCGTTTTGTTAATAATATCATAGTTAATTCCTCCTCGGAAAAATAAAAAAAGCCTTATCCCATATAAAATATGGGACAAGACTTGTAATCCTGCGGTACCACCCAAGTTGCCGGCTATGCCGACCGCTCATTTCTTACACTTCATTATGTAAGCCGAATTGATAACGGGTACGGTTCCCGTCGGCCGCTACTTGCCTGTTGGCTTTCGTGCCGCCCTCATAAGTCCATTCACTTAACATTGCATCACGGTATTTCCACCATCAACCGCTCTCTAAACATGCTCGGAAAAGCTACTCTTCTTAATCGCAGGTTTTTCTTGTTGTTAACAATATATCACCGTGCGGGCGGTTTGTCAAGACTTTTTTTAAAAAAATTAATTTTTTTTACGAAGGGTGGGGAGGGGAGCGTGCCGATTCGGCGAAAAGCAAAAAAATAAATCGGCAGCTATACGGTGATAACTGCCGATTTTGGTGGGGACTGGCGGGCTCGAACCGCCGACCTCCTGCGTGTGAAGCAGGCACTCTGACCAGCTGAGCTAAACCCCCGAACACATTACTATTGTATCATATTTCGAAAAAATTTCAATCCCTAATTTTATTTTTTTTAAAAAACTTTAGACAATGCAATCAGGGTACAATGCTTCCCATAGCGGAAAATTTGTCCGATTATATTGTCTATACACAAAAAGCACAGGACTTCCGAAAATAAGGAATGACCTGTGCCTTTGCTTATCGCCGTTTTAAATAAATGACTTTAAATCAGTCGCGGTTTCTGAAATTGCGGCGGTCTCTGCCGTGTCCGCCGTCGCGCCTTGACGGGCGGGGCTGCGGCACGTCGTCCGCGTCGGGGTCAACCGTTGCGCCGTTTACTTCTACAAGCGCGTCTCTGCGGGAAAGGTTTATTCTGCCCTGGTCGTCAATATCGGTAACCTTAACTATTACCTGGTCGCCTACGGCTACAACATCCTCAACCTTTTCAACACGCTTGGTGTCAAGCTTTGAAATGTGAACAAGTCCCTCTTTGCCGGGGGCTATTTCAACAAACGCGCCGAAGGTCATAAGGCGGGTTACCTTGCCGCTGTATATAGCGCCCACCTCGGGGTCATTTGCAATAAGTTCAACAATTGAAATTGCCTGCTTAGCCTTTTCAACGTCAAGTCCGGAAACATAAACATGACCGTCCTCTTCAATTGTAATGGTGCAGTCGCACTGCTCCTGGATAGACTGGATAACCTTGCCCTGCTTGCCGATAACATCGCCGATCTTATCGGGGCTGATGGTAGTAGTAAGCATTTTGGGAGCATATTTTGAAAGCTCGGCTCTCGGCTCCGGTATACACTTGAGCATAACCTCGTCAAGTATATAATCGCGTGCCTTGTGGGTTTTTGCAAAAGCCTCTTTAATAATTTCGGGGGTAAGACCGTGAACCTTTAAGTCCATCTGAATAGCGGTTATACCCTTGTGAGTGCCTGCTACCTTAAAGTCCATATCGCCGTAGAAATCCTCAAGACCCTGAATATCAACCATGGTCATAAAGTCGCCGTAAACGCCTTTATCGCCTGTGATAAGTCCGCAGGAAATACCCGCAACGGGCGCCTTTATCGGAACGCCGGCAGCCATAAGTGCCAGGGTGGAGCCGCAGATTGAGCCCTGCGAGGTTGAGCCGTTGGAAGAAAGAACCTCTGATACCACGCGTATAGCGTAGGGGAACTCCTCAATGCTCGGAATAACCGGAACAAGTGCTTTTTCAGCAAGTGCACCGTGACCGATTTCACGCCTGCCCGGACCACGGGACGGCTTTGTTTCGCCTACAGAGTAGGAGGGGAAATTGTAGTGATGAATGTATCTTTTTGATACTTCCTCGTCAAGACCGTCAAGCTTCTGAGCCTCGCTTATCGGGGCTAAGGTAGCAACCGAGAGCACCTGGGTCTGACCGCGGGTGAACATACCCGAGCCGTGAACGCGGGGGAGCAGATCAATCTGTGCGTTTAAGGGACGGATCTCGTCAATACCTCTGCCGTCAACACGCTTTTTCTCGTTTTTGAGCCAGTCTCTTACAACGTGCTTCTGAACGAGATACATAATTTCTTCTATCTTACCTTCGCAGCCCTCGAATTTTTCATCAAACTTTTCATGAACGGCGTTGTATATAGGCAGTAAAGCCGCATCGCGTACCGTTTTATCGTCGGTATCAAGCGCTTTTTTTACATCCTCAATGCAGAAATCTTCAATTTCCTTAAATATTTCGGGATCGGGGTCGTTTGACTCAAACTCAAACTTCGGCTTGCCGATTTCCTCAACAATGCCGTTGATAAACTTAACAACCTCTTTGTTAGCTTCGTGACCTGCCATAATGCAGTCGAACATAAGCTCGTCCGATATTTCGTTAGCGCCCGCCTCAATCATTGCAACCAAGTCTTCGGTTGAAGAAACGGTAAGGTTAAGGTCGGATTTTGCACGCTGATCAAGGGTGGGGTTAATAACTATTTCACCGTCAATCAAGCCGACGTTTACGCTGGAAATAGGACCTGCCCACGGAATATCCGAAATAGCGATAGCGGCAGAAACGCCTATTGCCGCCGCAACCTCGGGCGAGCAATCGGGGTCGACCGACATAACGGTTGCCACAACCGAGCAGTCGTTACGCATATCCTTCGGGAAGAGCGGACGAATCGGTCGGTCAATGCAGCGGGAAGCGAGTATCGCCTTTTCGCTGGCTCTGCCCTCGCGCCTTGTGAATGAGCCGGGCAGTCTGCCCACAGAGTACATTTTTTCCTCATAATCAACCGAAAGCGGGAAGAAATCCACGCCCTCGCGCGGCTTTGCGGAAGCCGTAACTGTGCAGAGCACCTTGGTTTCGCCGTAGGTTGCCATAACCGCGGCGTTTGCGAGCTGTGCCATCATACCGGTTTCAAGCTTTAAGGGTCTGCCCGCAAGAGTGGTTTCGTAAACCTTGTAGTTTTCAAACATACTTTTAAAATCTCCTTTTCTTTTTTCGGGAGACTTCCGGTTAGCAATAAATCCGACGTCCGATAAGGCTCAGCCGCCCGATTTACCGCTAAAGCACGAAAATCTCCGCTTTTAATTTACAATAAGGCAGACCGAAGTTTTTATCGGTCTGCCTTTAATGTACGCATTACTTACGGATGCCGAGCTTTTTGATTATAGCGCGATATCTTTCAATATCGTTCTTCTGCAGATAAGCCAACAGGTTTCTTCTGTGACCTACCATTTTAAGAAGACCGCGATAGGAATGGCGATCCTTCGGGTGAACCTTTAAGTGAGCGTTAAGCTCATTGATTCTGGTGGTAAGCAGAGCAATCTGTACCTCCGGAGAACCGGTGTCGCCCTCATGAACGGCATACTCCTGCATAATTTGCTGCTTTAATTCTTTGGTCATTTTTTTCACTCCTTTAACACATATCCGCAAACCGGGCAAAGGGTCAAAAGTGACTCCCCGAAAAGGGGCGGACGCCCAAAGCTCAGTAGACGGTGAGAGTATTATACCACAGCTTTTCAAAAAAGTAAAGCGAAACTTTTTATAATTCCGAATCCGTGTGTAGGTTTACAATAGATGTGTTACAGAGATTAAAAAAAGAGTGACGAATGGAGCTTTCTGTGTTACAGTTAAAGTTGCGACACCAACTGAAAGGAAGCACCATTCGTCATGAATACTGTAACACAAACAATGCTGTACCGTCAAGCCCTAATTAACTATGCAAATAAAAAAGGTGTAACAAAAGCGGCAATCAGATACAAAACAAACCGTCAGTATATTTACCGTTGGCAGAAAAGATATGACGGAACGCTGCAATCATTAGCAGACAAATCACACCGACCGCACCATCACCCTAATGAACATACGGCAGAGGAATTAAAACTAATTGCAGATATGCGAAAGCGTAATATGAACGCCGGATTGGTGGTTTTTTGGGTAAAGCTGCGCCAAAGAGGATATACTCGCTCGGTGACGGGCTTATATCGCATTTTACGCAGACAAGGTCAAATGGCTGTTAAACCGCCAAACCCAAAGTATGTGGCAAAACAATATGAACAAATGCAATTTCCCGGTCAAAGAGTTCAAATAGATGTTAAATTTGTACCGGAGGTGTGTATGGTAGGTGATGCAAAGGGCAAGAAATTTTACCAATATACCGCAATAGATGAGTATTCACGCTTTAGGTATTTGGAAGCATTTGAGGAACACAGCACATATTCCTC